>JADEYI010000840.1_pt1 | contig 32451 bp, 34 predicted proteins | sample 8542331 | NCBI WGS metagenome assembly JADEYI01 (sample SAMN16510988, study PRJNA670497) | mine drainage metagenome | isolation source: biofilm near Copperflume 1 | place: Germany: Marsberg coppermine Kilianstollen | collected 2018-02 | reverse complement strand
CTTCCTGAACTTGCCGATGCTTGTTCAGATAGGTTCCTAATAGTCTAAACTTCAAATGTAAGGCATCATGCCAGATCGGGTATTAACACCCGGATTCCATGGGTGAAATCAAATGGAGTAGAAGTATGAGAAAAGAATAGTTTATACTAGGACTGATGTTCTGATACGAAGGGAGAGAAAGGTATGGGCATGAGCGAGAAGGAGAGCGAAATATTTTATCGTCTTCTCATCGACCTTTTCTTAGAGAAACCCAGGCTATCAGCAGAAGAAAGAGAAAAGCTTGGGAAGATTAAAGAAGTCAGCAAAAAGCTAGATGAAAAAGGACGAGAGGTGTTAAAGCTGGAGGGGAATAGAGTTTCAGAGACAACCTACAGTGACGACCCCGCTACAGACCATCTACAATTTGATCCTGATGCAGATGGCTGCCAAACCGGGTGGACTCGCCCTGGCGAGAGAATCACCTCGATAATACACTCCTACGATCTTGAAAAGAAGAAAGTACAGCGAGCAAGGTCGGATTTAGTTGAATGGGCTAGTACTGTCCGAGAGAAAATAAAAGAGATAGAAGGCGAAGCCCTGTGATCGTACCTCGATGTTCTGCCAGTACGCGCCGTATCATCTGCGGGGCCGTGCGTGGTCGGAAGAAGTAAAGAACGAGATGGCGGATCGCATCATTGCCACCGTTACCGAGTTCGCCCCCAATTTCGCCGGTGCTGTCTTACATCGCCAGGTACTCAGCCCGGTGGACATCGAACAGCGTTACGGTATGCCCAATGGCAATATCTTCCATGGCGAGATTACCCCCGACCAACTCTTCTCGTTGCGTCCCGCGCCTGAATGCTCGCGCTACCGCACGCCCGTCGCCGGTCTCTACCTGTGCGGCTCAGGCACCCATCCGGGAGGCGGCGTCACGGGCGCGCCCGGCCACAACGCAGCCAAAGCGCTGCTGAGCGATTGGGCAAAGTAACCGCGGCTTTATACAAATGTCCTACTCCCCCCGCAAAAACACACGGTTTGATGTAGAATAGATGCTAAAGCCGTTGTTTCATTTGAGTGTATCGATTCAAGTACGCATCACAAAAGGCTGGAAGACCATCATGCAACTCAAAGTAGCCGTCGTCCAATTTGAAATCAGCCAGTTTGCGCCACAGGAAAATCTGGAAAAGGCCGAACAGTTCATGCAACAGGCAGTTGCGCGGGAAGCCGACTTGATCGTATTCCCTGAAGACTTTATCGCCGGCCCACTCGACGGGCGCGTCGATCTGGCCGACTTCGATCAGCGCTATGTGAAACACTTCCAGCAGCTTGCAGCGCAGTACCACATTGATATTGTCCCCGGTTCCATTATCGAGGGCGACGAGGACGGCCTGTACAATACAGCATACTATATTGACCAGCACGGCGACATTCTGAGCCAGTATCGCAAGCTCAACCTGTGGCTGCCTGAACGCAGCTATATCACACCTGGGAATGATATTGCGGTCTTTGAAACGCGCTTCGGCAAAGTTGGCCTGATTATTTGCTGGGATTTGATGTTTCCTGAAATATTCCGCGCTATGGTCAGCGAAGGCGTCGAAATGGTAATCTGCCCAAGTTACTGGTGCCTCGAAGACGCTGGCAAGGGTCAGGAGCTTAACAAGTTTTCTGAAGTGATGCTCGTTAATGCCCTGTGTCTTGCCAGGGCTTTTGAAAATGAAGTCGTGCTCGTCTATGCCAACGCCGCCGGAAAACAGGTTTCCGGCCAGAACACCAGCACGTTGATCGGTCAATCTCAAATCACCGTTCCATTCAAAGGGCCGCTGGACATCGCCATGGACAACATCGAGACCATGCTTGTCGAAGAAGTAGACCTGGATGTGCTTGCTATCGCGGAAGAAGCGTATGAAATCCGCAGCGACCTGCGCAAGGGCCTCACCGGTTGCGCAGCGCCGTCTATTGAGATAATCATGGACTCTGAAACTGCCCCTCAACTTGTCGCGGACTGACCTTTGAGGTCATCCAGCATCGCCCGCACAAACATTACCGCGACCGAGAGCCAGTCGAACGAGCGCGTCCACGCAACCCATTCCTGCTGCGTGGGCCAGCCCGGCTTGTAGCGTGGGATCATTTCTTTCGGCATGACGGTAGCCCACTTCACGCCCTCGCCCAGACCGCCGGGAGTGATGCGCACCATGATGTTGAAGACGTTCTCGTTGGGAAGCTGGCGTTTCCAATCTGGCAGCGATTTCAACAACTGGTCGCGTCGCCAAATGCTGAAAAGAGCGGGGTCTTCGGGCGCGCCGCTTTCTGAACGCTGCAATGTTACCACCTGTCCTACGACAGCCGTTCGGTCCCATTCCGGGAAACGCATCCAGACGCTATAGCGGTATGCATCCAGCCCGGACGCCGAAATAAAGGCGCGGTATCCCTCGCCTTCGATGCGCTTCTCGGTAGCGCTCTGCCAGATACGCACCATCGCGTCCAGGCGTTTCTTCTTTTCGTCCGCGCTCAAATGTGCGTACGGTCCGCTATCCGGCGCATACTGTTTTCCCTGCATGGAGTAGTTCCAGCCCTTCGGGCAAATATGCCGCCAGCCATGCCACAAGGTCATCCGCCAGCGGCGCAACAAATACTTGTCGTTCATTATCAGGATATCGCCTGAGTTCCAGGCTATAAGCGTGCAGAAACTGCCTTGACAGTTTCGCCGCAGGAGTTTCTTCCCCGGCCGGCGATGCGTAAGTCGCATCCCCTGCGATTGCAAATCCCGCAGCCGCGAGATGGGCGCGAATCTGGTGCGTGCGCCCGGTGATGGGCCGCGCTTCCAGCAGGGCATATTCTCCTCTTGCAGCGAGTACGCACACCTTCGTCACAGCAGCTTGCCCATACGGGCCAACAATGCAGCGGCGGCGATCTTCAGGGTCACGCTGCAAAGGTCCATCGAGCGCGTACCTGGCGCCATTGACTACCAGAAGCTCAGCAGATGCTACAGGTTGCTGATCGCTTCCATCCAGCATGTGGACGGTAAACGGCGCGCGCGGTCGCGTCCAGTGCGGCGAACCCCTATGCACAACCGCCAGGTAGCGTTTCACGATGCTGTGATCGTAGAACTGGCGTACCAGGTGACGCCGCGCTCGTTCGGTGCGCGCAAGCGCAACCACGCCCGATGTATCCTTGTCGATGCGATGCAGCAGGCAGGGACGCGCCAGAAGCCCATCTTCCTGCCATTGTTTCGCCCTTTGTTGCTCGCGCAGCATGACCAGAATATGCTCCGGCGCGCCCGCCCATTGCGGCTTATCAGGCAGCTCTTCAGGTTGCCAACCGTCGCCTCCCTGCTCCGCGAGGTAGACCAGGATACTATCCCACATCGTGCCATCGGCATGTTTATACGTGGGATGAATGACCAGTCCCGCCGGTTTGTTGACGATGAGCAGGTGATGATCCTGGTAGATTACTGGTATGTCAATATTGACCTGTGCCATGCGCAAAGTATAGAGGGAATACGAGCGTTGGTCAAGAGCAATTGGCTATAAGAAAAATAAACTGTGCCTTTTTATGCTATACTGTGCTGAAGTTATGGCTTTTTGCGTAATATCCTGGCTCTCTTCTCAGGCATGGTACAATAAGAACAATTAGTGCGCCGTTTCGACGCACATGAGATTGCCCCAGAGGGGCAGAAGGTTGAGGGCAAAGTACCTTCTAGGATGCCCGACCCACCTGGCGGGGAAACCCAAAGGGGAAACTAGCATGTCGGGAAAGCGGGGAAGCGTGAAGAGTAGTAACGTAATTGCACCCGCAAGTCCTGCGCGCATGGTAAAACCTGCATTGGCTGAACTCTAGTTTCCGGTGGCACAACTGATTGCCCGCCGCAGCTACTCTGAAGCGGCGACACCGTGTGACACATGAAGATAATTGGCATGTGGAATGACATCAGTTAATATCTCGCTGATGGAAAAAAGCCCTCTACGGTGAACACCCGATAATGAACGGGGCAAGGAAACGAACGGAGTACCTACACGCGCTACACGTCTCATGTGAGTAAAGGCGGGATCGCCTACGGGTCACGAGACCTATGGCGACGGAACCCCCATAGTAGCCGACGTGCAGAAATGAGCACCGCACGAAGACGAAGGGGCAGTCTCCGAAAGGAGATGAGAGCTTGCCAGTTGATAGAGGCAAGCAGGGTAGGTATCGCTGAGTACCGGATAGAGAGGTACGTGAGATGCGTAACGCCGAAACTATTCTAGGACTCATCCGAGAACGAGGCAGGAAAGGGTTGCCTCTGGAACGGGTCTACAAGCTGTTGTACGAGAAAGACCTGTACCTCAAAGCCTATGGGAAGATTTACGGGAACAAAGGGGCTATGACTCACGGAGTGACCGACGAGACCCCCGATGGCATGTCACTGAAAAAGATTGATGCCATCATTGAAGCGTTGCGATATGAGCGGTATCAATGGCTTCCAGCACGGCGGGTGTATATTCCGAAGAAAAACGGGAAAAAGCGACCGCTCGGTATGCCGGTGTGGTCGGACAAACTGCTGCAAGAGGTGATACGCCTCATCCTAGAGGCGTACTTTGAACCGCAGTTTAGCGACCACTCACACGGGTTTCGCCCGAAGCGTGGCTGTCACACCGCGCTCAGGGAAGTTCATAACAAATGGAAAGGAACCGTCTGGTTCATCGAGGGAGACATCTCACAGTGTTTCGACAGGTTAGACCACGAACTGCTCATCAATGCCCTTGAGAAGCAAATCCATGACGGAAGATTTATCAACCTCATGCGTGGTCTGTTCGATGCAGGGTACATGGAGGAGTGGACATTCAACCAAACGCTGAGCGGCGTTCCGCAAGGCGGTGTGGTCAGCCCCATTCTCTCAAACATCCTGCTCGACACGTTAGACAAGTTTGTAGAAACCATCCTTATCCCGAAATACACCAAAGGGGTCAGAAGAAAAGCCAACCCAGAGTACCAAAGGCTCACAAAACGAGCCTGTCAGGAAAGACGAAGGGGAAACGCCGAAGAAGCGGAGAGATTGAAGAAGCAATTCCAAAGACTTCCCGCAATGGAACCTGCTGACCCCGACTACCGACGCCTCAAATACGTCAGATATGCCGACGATTTCCTGTTGGGATTTGTTGGCACAAAAGCGGAAGCTGAAAAGATCAAGCAGCAGCTTGGAGAGTTCTTGCGAGAGCAACTCAAACTAGAACTTTCCCAAGCCAAGACGCTCATCACTCATGCGAGGAGCAAAGCGGCAAGGTTTCTAGGCTACGAGATTACAAACTTGCAAGCGAACAGCAGACAGGCGACCAGTAGCAATACTGGAACGTCCAAACGCAGTATCAACGGCATGATTGGATTCAGAGTACCCGCCGACGTGCTAGAGGAAAAGTGCAGACGCTACATGAAAGGCAAGAAGGCAGTACACCGCGCAGAGTTGATGGAAAACAGTGATTATACGATCATAGCGACCTATCAACTGGAATATCGGGGTATTGTCAACTACTACCGGTTAGCCTACAACCTGACGAGGCTCCAAAAGCTGAAGCGGGTCATGGGAACCTCACTGATGAAAACGCTGGCGGCCAAGCACAAGACGACAGCGCAGTCCATCAAGAAGAAACACCGGAAGACTATCATGGTAGAAAACAAGGAGTACCAAGTGCTTCAAGCCAGTATACCGCGAAAGAACAAAGAGCCGCTTGTGGCGACCTGGGGAGGTGTATCGCTCGCCTGGGACATCAAGGCAACCATCAAGGAGCAACCGAAAAAGCTGTATGCGGGCAGAACAGAACTCGAACTAAGACTTCTAGCAGAGACGTGCGAATACTGCGGAAGTCAGGAGGACGTAGAAGTCCACCACGTCCGAGCCATGAAACAACTCCACGAATACCCAGGAAGGACAAAGCCGGAATGGGTGAAGCGGATGATTGCCCTCAAACGCAAGACGATGCCCCTTTGTCGAACGTGTCATGACGACCTGCACGCAGGACGCCCTATGAGACGACAAATCATCAAGATCGAGGAAGTCAACGCCATCCGTAAGGAGGCCATGACTGCGATACTGGAGAGCCGTGTGCATTGAAAGATGCACGCACGGTTCGGAGAGGGGCGGATGGAAAAGGATTGTCCGATGATACCACCAGCACAAAGCGGGTAGGTCTACGGAAAACAACGATACCTCGCCAGCCGCCTACTCTACTCAAAATGCGTGTCTGAGCATGGAACATGCGCGCGTGGAGGAGTTTACATGGCTTTCGTACACTATCATAAAAAGCCTGAGTTGCGCAATCCTGTTGTTGTGGCCGCTTTCTCCGGTTGGAACGACGCGGCAGAAGCTGCCACCACTGCGGTTAAATTTCTCATAGATCGTTGGAAGACGATTTGTATTGCTGAGATAGAAGCAGAAGAATTTTATGTCTTTACGGAAACCCGTCCCACCGTGCAGACGAAAAGAGGCCAGGTGCGCTCGATTCACTGGCCGACCAACCAGTTCTATGCATATGTCGATCCAACCTGGGAACGCGATGTGATCCTGTTCGCGGGCGTGGAGCCACAACTCAAGTGGAAGACCTATACTTCTGCTTTCGTGGAAGTCTGCAAACGGTTTAATGTATCGGAAGTTCTCTTGTTGGGAGCATTTCTGGCAAACATTCCCCATTCAATGGATGTGCCGGTTACCGGCTACTCTTCTACGCAGGAGATGCTGGAACGTATGCATGAAATCGACGTGCAGAGTTCGCGCTACGAGGGTCCGACCGGCATTACGGGCGTGGCGCATGACGCCATTAGCCGCGCCAAATTTCCGGTGTCGAGCCTGTGGGCTGCCGCGCCTCATTACCTGGTTGCCACGCCGAACATCAAAGTAACATCCGCGCTGCTGACCTACCTGAACACCTTCCTGGCCTTTGATCTTGATCTGAGCGATTTCCAGAATGATGCTATTCGCTTTGAGGAGCAGATTACCACGCTGGTCGCGCGCGACCCGGAAGCCAGCGCCTATGTGCGCAAGCTGGAAAGCGAGACCGAGAGTATGCTGGCCGAAGGTGACGATGACGAAACTGACGAAGAGGAAGAGGCTGCTACCACTCCCGACAAACCACCTGTATCAGGCCCCTTGCCAAGCGCAGATAGCCTGATTCGCAGTGTTGAAGAACTACTGCGCAAGGAACGCGAGAACAACCATACCGATAGCGAGAGTGACGAGGAGCATGGATGAGCAACGTTCCCTATACGCTTGAGGAGGTACTGAATCCTCGCGCTATCGCCATCCTGGGCGCGTCGCGCGCTCCCCACAAATGGGGCCACGTGGCAGCCCGCCAGTTGATCGCAGGAGGTTTCCCCGGCCCTATTTATCTTATCAACCCCTCCATTCCAGAAGTGCTTGACCGCCCAACCTACTCAACACTGCTTGATGTGCCAACGCAAGTTGACCTGGCGATTATAGCGACTGCCTACCAGTATGTTCCACAGGCCATCGATGACTGCATTGCGCACGGCGTCAAGGGCATCGTCATTATTACCGCCGGATTCAGCGAAATCGGGCCAGAGGGCCGCGCGCTGGAGCAGGAACTGGTAACGCGCTGCCGCCCGCATGGCATTCGCATCATCGGCAGCAATTGCATGGGCGTATACATCAAACGCTCGCACCTTAACGCGCTGGGTATGGTCTTTCCACTGCCGTCAGGTCCAATCGGGCTGGTCTCGCAAAGCGGCAATCTGGGCATGTATTTCTACGCCCAGGCGCACCTGGATGGCTGCGGATTCACCACTTTTTTGAGTGTCGGCAACGCCATCGATGTGACCTTCCCCGAATGTATGCAGTACCTGGCAAGCGATCCCGAAACGCGCGTCATCGCCGGATACGTCGAGGCCATTCAAGAGCAAACGCTACGCGAAGTGACGCAAAGTATGTACCAGCGCGGCTGCTATAAACCCGCGGTGATTTTGTTGAGCGGCGCGACCGAGGTCGGCGTGCGAGCCGCGCTTGCGCATACCGGCACGATTTCCACCGTGCGTCCCGACCTTGATACCAGCCTGTTGGGTAGCGGCGTCGTGCGCGTGGTGCGATCAGATGAACTCTTCCCGGTCGCCCAGGCGCTGGCAACGCAGCCGCCCACACCCGGCGGCGGTCGACGCATCGCTATTATCGGTGATGGCGGCGGCAGCGTCGTCGCCAGCGGCGACGCTGTTATTCGCGCCGGGCTGGCAGTTCCAATCTTGAGCGCGGAAACACAACAATCCCTGCGCAATCTCATGCCTGCCCGCGCCACATCAACCAACCCGGTAGACGTGGCCGGAGCTGCCGATGAAGACCCTCTGGCTTTCGCCTGGCTCAGCGAAGTCTGCCTGCAAGACCCTGAAGTTGATGGCGTAATCATCACGGGGCTTTTCGGCGGCTATCGCTGGCTGCTCTCCGAAGATTTCGGCCCCCGCGAAGAGGCCGCCGCGCGCGAACTCGGCAAACTGGTGAGACGCTACAATAAACCCGTGCTGGTACAGAGCATCTACGCCCGCCACGCTATCCCCGCGCTGCGCATCTTACGCGAGGAAGGCGTTCCGTACTACGAATCTATCGAGATTACCTGCCGCGCCATGGCTGCTTTGAGCGAGATTGGCATGTTTTTACGAGAACAGGCGCACAGTTGACTTCCTAATCAGACCCGCACGTAGCTCCAACTGACCATTTCGCCGTTATGGTAAGGCATATTACCATGAAATTGACGAGCATCATCATCAAAGACCATCGGCAAGAAGAGAGTATCGCTCGGCCAGAGCGGTAATGCCAGCAGCGAGGCGAGCGGTACCCATGCGAGCGTGCCTTCGTGATTGCCTTCGTGAAGCGCACCGTGCCAGCTTTCAACGCGGAAAATGAAGCCAAACCAGTCCTGACCCTGCTTGCCAAAACCAGGCCAGGCAATGGTTCCTCGCAGTGTCATACGCTCCGCCGTCAACCCGGACTCCTCAAGTATTTCGCGGCGCATACCGCTTACGATGTCCTCGTTCGGCTCTATACGGCCGCCCAGGCCATTATATTTGCCGTAATGTATGTCATCTGGCCGCTTGTTACGATGAATCATCAAGACCTGTTTACCGTCTGGTGAAAGAATATATCCCAGCGTTGCTAAAATTGGCGCATACACGAATGGTCACTTCCTCTTTTTTTTATCAGGATATATGCATGTCGCCGACCTGTCAATAAAAAAGGGGTCATTTTTCAGGAAAGCGTAATGCTTATACATCTTTCCTGAAAATGACCCCGGCGCGAATAGCCCTTATGCCACACCATCAAGCTGTTTCGCGTCTTTGCGATCCATGAGTTGGGCAGCAGCCGCTTTCAGTCGCGCTTCGCTGCGCGCTCCAAAGCCCGGTAGGGCGCGGATGCGCTGGCGATGCGCGGCCCACCACAGCTTTTCTGGCGTATCAATCCCCAGTTCTTCATAGAGGTGAATAGCAATATGGGGACCGACGTACTCAACCGCCATCAAAGCCCGCGCCCCTGGTGGCAGCAACTGCAAGCTCAAATCTTGATAAAAGGTCATGGTGCCAGTATTGACCAGTTCAGCGATACGATTTTGCAAACGCTTCCCCAACCCGGATACCGGTAACAACTGCTTGCGCTCAATGTAAGCGGCGGCAGGGTGTTCAAGCTCAAGCACGCCGCGCGCGGCGTTGCGATATGCCTGGATACGATAGGGATTACTGTTTTGAAATTCTAACAACCCGGCGATGCCGGAAAGCACTTCAGCAATCTGGCTGTTCGTCACGATAGGCCGACTGGCCTCCCCGGTCTCCAGACCCGGCAACGTGGGCTGCATGGCCGATTTACCCGATCTCATGAAACCGGATGGTAGTATATGGATGCTTTGTGTCAGCTGTATCATACTCATCAATTTGCCCCTTTCGCTATGGGCAGTGACATTCTCTCCTGTATCTATTCTTTCGCAATGGCTTAAAAACGGATTAACCTCAGCTTAGTGTACAAAGTACATTGAATTCTTGTTCTAATTATAGCATATTACATAAGACATGTCAAATTTTGGCCCATCTCGACAACATGTGAAGATAGTACCTGTCATCCTGAGCGAAGCGAAGCATCTCTCCCTTCAACGAGCCAGATCCTTCGCTTCGCTCAGGATGACAGGCAGGACACTTCTCAAGTCTGCTCACGACAAGCCACTATCTTCACATGTCTGCCATCTGCGACGATGCTCACTCAATAACGCTTGCCACAAGATAGATCAACCCCAGCACAAGCAGACCGATTGCGGGCAGCCAGAGCGACAGCATAAAAGGCACAAAATTTGACGGGGTGCGATTGGCTATAAGCAAGACTTCGATGATGCCGACAAGTAATACAATCAGGCCAGGGGTAACAGCTCCGGCTTTGATATACCCGCGCCTCCCCATCAGCGCGATACCCAGCAGAGCAAGCCCAATCGCAACGATGTAGGACGGAAACACCTGACCACCAGAAATACGGCCGCTGAAAAAGAGAAATACTGCCACTCCCAGCAGGAGCAAAAGCCAGCCTGCCGCCATTAAACGATAGGGATTGACAAGGGCGGCTAGAAATATCGCCGCGCCCAGCACCAACACGCCTATCGGATACGCGGCAGTAGAAGGATGTACCAGCCATGCTACCAGCGCGCAAATGATAGCGAACAGGAACAAGAGCAATGCCTGCCGCTGCGCGCGCGCGCGAGTCGCAAAGTGACCGGAGAATTTTTTAGACATTGCTCTTGTTCCTTCCTGGCTAACAAACTACTATGATTGTTTGATCTATTCTATTATACAAAATAATTCACGCTCATACAGCAGAGTATTTACGTCAATAACTCAAAAGGCCAGAGAACTGGAGATTCTCTGGCCCTCGCTACGAGAGCGCGTTATTTACTTGCTCATTGTCCTACATTACAAGGAATTTCGAGGCTCTTCTGAGATATCGACATCGGGTGTCGAGGTTGGAGTCCCAGTGCGAACCGATTCAATTGAACAATGGGTCAGTAAGGCACCGATAGTGCCAGCAACAGCCAGCGCGGGAGCTACAAGCGCGCCCACGACGCCGAAGGTCAAGGGAAACTCCGCAATCGTGCGCCCATCTTGCTTGATTACGATATGACGCGCATTGCTCTCTTGAACCAACTCTCGTACCTTTGCGACTATCTGGTCGCCCATGACCTGCAAATCATCCATGTATCCCTGATAGGAGGTCTTCTGATCGGTGTTTGTAGAATTATCCGTCTGTGTCATGATTGTCCTTCTCCTTTATAGTGTTCTATTACAACTTTTCTATACTCAACACTCAAAGCCAGCCCCTGCCTTATGCTTCACAAAGCATGACGCAATGTGCTATGCTTTGCCTGTGACCTTGTTGTCACTTCAAGCAGGCTACATGCTATATACGGATATCATCCATTTAAGTTGTGAAGAAGTGTGAACCTATGGCATATTTTTTAGCGAAGACCGACCCGGAACACTATTCCATCGATACTTTTGAGCAAGACAAAACGACGGTATGGGATGGCGTGCGTAACGCTGCCGCGCTGCAAGCTATCCGCGCTATGCGTCCCGACGACGAAGTGCTGATCTACCATAGCCAGGGCGAAGCCGCCATCGTCGGCCTGGCGCGCGTCCAATCCGCACCACGCCCGGACCCCAACGATGCGAAAAGCTGGATAGTGGACATAACCTTCGCGCGCCGCCTCGCGCAGCCCATCACGCTGCGCGAAATCAAAGAAAGCCACCTGTTCGACGACTGGGCGTTAGTGCGCCAGAGCCGCCTTTCCACCATGAGCGTGCCTGAGAAAGTAGTGGCGTGGCTTCACGAGAAGCATGGGTTGTAGAGAGAAGGAAGCGCATCAATCATGGATACGAACGCAAACTGGTATATCGGTGGGCGCTGGGTAGACCCGCACGAAGCCGTAATCTCCATCAACGATATGGCCGTGCTGCGCGGGTATAGCGCATTCGAAGCGCTGCGCACCTATGATCGCCGCCCATTCCACCTCGATGAGCATCTGAAACGCCTGTATCGCTCTGCCGAATTGATCGAGTTGCCGATTCCCTGGCCCGCTTCATTTATCGCCGGCGTGATACATGAAATCATCGAGCGTAATAGCTATACACACGCCGCCATTCGCCTGCTTGTGACAGGCGGCGAAAGCGAGGATTCCATCACGCCGACCGGTCAGCCAACGCTGGCCGTAATGATTACCCCGCTGGGTGAGCGCGATATGCAGCGCTTCGCCAGGGGCATTAAGCTGATTACCACCCGTCTCCAGCGCGAAGCGCCGGAAGCAAAGACCACTAATTACATGGCGGCTGTACGCGCACTCAAAGAGGCCGCTAAACACGACGCGACAGACGCGCTTTTTGTGAATAGCGATGGTCACGTATTGGAAGCCACGCGCAGCAATTTCTTCATCTTCCGTGAGAATACGCTGGTGACACCCCGCGAAGGGGTCTTACATGGCATCACACGCAACGTCGTGCTTGAACTCGCGCATGGTCGCTTTACCATTGAGGAACGCCCTATCCTGCTGGACGAACTATCCCTGTCCGGGGAGGCCTTTATTTCCTCTTCATCGAAGGAAATCACACCAGTGGCGCAGATTGATGACCTGCACATCGGCAATGGCAAACCGGGACCGCGTACCTACGAATTGGAACAACGCTTCATCGAGCTAATCGAGCGCGGAAATTTTTGAAAGGAATAATGGTATGTCTACTTCTAATCATATGATGCAGGACAAGATTTGCCTGATAACCGGCGCTAACTCTGGCATCGGCAAGGCTACCGCGCTTGGACTGGCGAAGCAGGGCGCGAAAGTCGTGCTAGTGAGCCGGAACCGCGCCAGGGGCGAGCAGGCCCAAAGTGAGATCAAAGAGGAAAGCGGCAACCCGAATATTGATGTAATGGTTGCGGACCTGTCCTCCCAACAGTCTATCCATCAGCTTGCGAACGACTTCAAACAACGCTACTCGCAGTTGCATGTGCTGATAAATAACGCCGGAGTCTTTCCCGTAAGAAAACACCTGACCGTAGATGGGCTGGATATGGCGTTTGCCGTCAATCAGCTCGCGCCTTTTTTGCTGACTAACCTGCTACTCGATGTGCTCAAAGCCAGCGCGCCCGCTCGCATTGTGAATGTCAGCTCTAATTCACATGAGGCCAATTATTTGCAGTTGGACGATTTACAGTCCGAGAAACAGTATCGCCCTATGCGCGCCTATGGGCAATCGAAACTGGCGCTGGTGCTTTTTACTTACGAGTTGGCACGTCGCCTGGAGGGAACTGGTGTAACCGCCAACTGCCTGCATCCCGGCTTTGTAGCAACCAACATCGCCCAGCGCGATATGCCCGGTATTGTGCGTCTCCTGGCTAAGCCTATCTTCCTGTTCGGCATCAGCCCGGAAGAAGGGGCCAGGACCCCAATCTATCTGGCATCTTCGCCCGAAGTGGAGGGTGTCACTGGCAAATATTTTGTCAAAAGCGTACCCAAGATTTCAGCCCCGCTCACCCATGATGTGACTTTACAAAATAAACTCTGGCAAGTGTGCGCGGTGATGACCGGATTAGCTACAAAGGTGGCATGACGAGTAGCAAAGAGGGAGCCGGCACAAATAGCGCAGCTCCCTCTTTGCTACTCGTCATGCTACCCTGTCAACTGACCGAGGTCGCGGTTCTCGGCTCGGCAACCACACTCAAAGCCTCCTCGAAGATATCCAGGCCCAGTTGGAGTTGCGCGTCGGTGACGACTAGAGGGACGAGGATACGCAGCACGTTATCGTACATACCCGCTTTAATCAGCACCAATCCGCGATGGTGAGCGGCTGCCAGCACTTCGCTGGCAGCATGGGCGTCCGGTTCTTTCGTGGCGCGATCCCTCACTAGCTCGATGGCAGCCATACCACCCAGTCCGCGCACATCACCAACCAGCGAATAACGCTGCTGGAGCTGTGAGAAGCGGTGCGTGATGATATGCCCGATCTCGCGCGAACGAGCCGCGTAATCTTCTTTCTCGAACAGGTCAAGCACGGCGAGCGCGGCGGCGCAGGCCACAGGATTGCCGCTATAGGTTCCTCCCAGGGTGCCGGGAGGAGGCGCGTCCATAATATCGGCGCGTCCAACAACACCGCTCAGGGGCATACCCGCTGCCAGCGATTTGGCGATAATTGTCAGGTCAGGCTGGACCCCATCGTGATCGACAGCAAACATGCGGCCTGTGCGGCAGAAGCCCGATTGAATTTCGTCAGCGATGAACAGGATAGCGTGCTTCTCGCAAAGCGTTTTCAAAGCGCGCAAGAACCCGGCTGGCGCGGGCATGAAACCGCCCTCACCCTGCACAGGCTCGATCACGATCGCCGCTACCTGATCGGCGGCTACTTCGCCTACAAACATGCGCTCAAGTTCAGCGATGCAGTAATCTGATGCTTCCTGTGGAGTCATATTCATACGATAGGGATAGGGGAACGGTGCGCGGTAGACCTCCGGCGCAAATGGCCCGAAGCGATGCTTGTATGGCTTCACTTTGGAGGTCATGGTCATAGTCATCAATGTGCGGCCATGATAGGCATTATCGAAGGTGATGATGGCCGGTTTGCCGGTAGCATAACGCGCGATCTTCACCGCGTTCTCAACCGCTTCCGCGCCGCTATTGAAAAAGATGGCCTTTTTGGGGAAGTCGCCCGGCGTAATCTGAACGATACGCTCGGCGAGAGCCACATATGGCTCGTACATCATGACGCTAAAGCAGGTATGAACATATTTCACGGCCTGCTCAGCGATGGCCTGCACCACTTCTGGGCGGCTATGGCCCATGTTCATGACGCCGATGCCCCCGGCAAAATCGATATAGCGGTTGCCATCGACATCTTCAATTACGGCCCCATCTGCTTTCGCGGCAAATACAGACATGGTAGAAGAAACGCCACGCGCTACAAACTGCTGGCGACGCGCCAGTAGTTCCCGCGATTTTTCTCCTGGGATGTCAAAATACGTTTTGTGGTCAGCCATTGAAGTGATTCCTCCTAATTTCGAGAAGAGAGACAGGTAGAAAGCAACCTACATCTCACACACTCTTCCACATACCATTTTAGCATATCTCTCCGCGAGCTAAAATAGAGGTCAATAGCTCTCTTGAGCATCTCTTGAGGGTTCTTCTCCATGCCTTGACAACATCCATAAGGGACTCGTGCATATCCAGAACGCACATTTAGCTCTTTAGAGGTACAGTTTGGATGAGGAAGAAGAAAGCAGTTCCGGGTCGGTCCGGCATCGCGCATTCACTTCGTTCTCAGGAGGCTTCCATGAAAACGCTACGCTGGCTGCTGCCTTTTACATTCGGGGTTGACATGCGTGCCATCGATGCCGCGATTAGCCTGGCACAAAGCGCTGGAGCCACACTCGTTCCTGTATCGCTTGTCTCCGCCTCACCCGGAGGAGCGCGACTTGAGCATATCCAGCAGTCGAAAGACTTTCTGAAGGTTGTGCAAAATAAAGCTGAAAGGCATCAGGTTCCGCTCGAACTCTATGAGGTTTTTACCGCAGATGTGCTACCGAGCCTGGCAATCCTTGTGTATGACACGCGTTGTGATGGGATTGTGCTGGTGACAGACGGGAATCATACGCGCTTGATGCAGGATGAGGAGATGAAGCATTTACTTATCGCATCACCCGCCGCGCTCATAATGATCCGTCTGCCCGCGCATTCAGGATTCACACCGCCTGTCCACCCGGGTACACGGTTCTTATCCTGGTTGCGCAGCCTTTGGGCTTTGGGAACGGCAGGACACCACATGGCAGGCACAAAGCACACAAGTCATCGAGGAACCACTGTGGATCAGAACAGAACAGCGCCATCTTGTTTGACTCTTTATGCTGGAAGGTAGGAGGTGAATGACATGCCAGGAGCGCGTATCTTACTGGTTGAAGATGATGAAGTCTTACGTGAATTGATCTTGCGCAATTTAGAAGCGCGAGAACACGATGTGCGCGTCGCAGAAGATGCACGCTCAGCGCTTGCTCACCTGCGAACTACGCCATTTGATCTCATTATCCTCGACATCTGCCTGCCCGATGAGACCGGTTGGGAGGTGCTGCGTACCGCGCAAAAGGAGGGTCGGCTCCTTCCCCTGCAAATGAATGAGCACGCCGGGCAACTGCCGGTAGTTGTACTCTCAGCGGTGCGGGTCAGCCCACGCCGCTTACAGGAATTTCACCCACTGGCCTATCTGCCTAAACCATTCCCTATGGATGCCATCCTGCGCCTGGCCGCGGAGGCAGCTCATCGCAGGAACGGCGTAGCGGTGTACGAACAGGAAGACAGTGAAAGCACGCTAAATACTTTACCCTACGAGGAGGATTTGTATGCTTGACGCGATAATCATAGTGGTGACAATTGTCATGTTCATTGCGTTCATCGGCTTCACCGGGGCCTGCGAACGCCTGTAGGAAAGGAGGATGCGATGAACTCTGGACTGGAATATATCCTGGTAGGCATCGTCGCACTTGCCGTACTCATCTACCTTTTGGTGGCATTGCTGGCACCCGAAAAATTTTAACGTTGTCTTCTATTCATAAACAAGTGAGGTAAACCGATGCCTGTAACACTCAATAGTGTCCTGCAGGTGCTGATCTTCATGGTCATTATTCTCTTGCTGACCAAGCCGGTTGGACTGTACCTGTACAAAGTCTTCAATGGGGAGCGCACCTGGCTCTCGCCGGTGCTCGTACCTGTGGAACGCTTCTTCTATCGCCTCTCTGGCATCAGCGAGGAGGATGAGCAGAAGTGGACGGGCTACATGGTCTCCGTGCTGATCTTCAGCGTGGTAGGCATGCTGCTCCTCTATCTGCTAGAGCGCACCCAGCAGTGGCAGAGGACGTTCTTCAACCCGCAGGGCTTGCCCAACGTGGAGCCGCAGCTGGCTTTCAACACCGCCGCCAGCTTCACCACTAATACCAACTGGCAGAGTTACACGGGCGAGCAGACCATGAGCTACCTGACACAGATGGCTGGCCTGGCCTTTCACCAGTTCGTCTCCGCCGCTGCCGGTATCGCGCTGGCGGTGGCGCTGGTGCGCGGTCTGGCTCGCCGCAGCGCGCAGCACCTGGGCAGCTTCTGGGTAGACCTCGTGCGCTGCACACTCTACATCCTGCTGCCCGTCTGTATTGTGGGCGCGCTGGTCTTCGTCTCGCAGGGCATGATCCAGAACTTCAACGCCTACACGGTGGTGCATACTCTCAACGGGCAGACGCAGACCATCGCCCAGGGGCCGGTGGCCTCGATGGAAATCATCAAAGACCTGGGTACCAACGGCGGCGGCTTCTTCAACGTCAATGCCGCCCACCCCTTCGAGAACCCCAACGCGCTGACCGGCCTGCTCATCATCCTGTGCGAGATCACTTTGGGTGCCGGGCTGTTCTATATGTTCGGCAAGTGGGTGGGCAACACCAGGCAGGGCTGGGTGCTGTGGATCGTCTCGGCCATCCTGTTCGTCATCGGCGTGTTCATCGTCATCCCTGCCGAGCAAGCTGGCAACCCGCTCCTGGCCAGCGCCGGGGCGAACCAGGTGGTGAACGCTACGCAATCGGGCGGCAACATGGAGGGCAAGGAGGTGAGATTCGGCATCACCATCTCCTCACTGCAGGAAGTGACCACGACCGCCACCTCGACGGGGACCGTGATGAGCTTCCACGATAGCTATACACCCATTGGCGGGCTGGTGCTGATCAGTAACATGGCGCTGGGAGAGATCATCTTTGGAGGAGTCGGCGCGGGCCTCTATAGTATGCTGATGTTCGCCATCATCGGGGTCTTCATCGCCGGCCTGATGGTGGGCAGGACGCCGGAGTACCTGGGCAAGAAGATCGAACGTAAGGAGATCATGATGGCGGTGCTGGCCCTGCTGGTCTCGCCCCTGGTGATCCTCGGCTTCTCATCCATCGCTATAGCGCTCCCGGCAGGCCAGGCTGGACTCACGACAGGAGCTGGCAACCTGGGTCCGCACGGACTTTCAGACATCCTGTACGCCTTCACCTCCACCAATGCCAACAACGGCTCGGCCTTCGCGGGGCTGAACGGCAATAACCCCTTCTACAACTGGACGCTGGGCTTTGCCATGTTGATCGGGCGCTTCGCTGAGGTCATCCCGCTCCTGGCATTAGGCGGCGCGCTGGTGAAGAAGAGGGTCGTACCCGCCGGGCTGGGCACCTTCCCCACGACGGGAGCGCTGTGGGTCGCGCTCTTGATCGGTGTGATCCTGATCGTGGGTGCCCTGACCTACTTCCCGGCCTACTCGCTGGGACCGATCATCGAACAGTTGTTTATGCATGCAGGGAAGGTGTTCTAAGATGCAGACAGATCAAATACAACCTGAGCTGCCAACCGACGGGCTGGAAGTCAAGCAATGGAAGACGCGCCGTAAGGGAGACCTCTCGATCTGGGATCCCAGCATCATCCGGCGCGCCATCCCGGACTCCTTCAAGAAGCTGGACCCGCGCGTGCAGGTCAAGAACCCGGTCATGTTCGTAGTGGAGGTGGGCAGTGTGGTCACCACCATCGAGTTCGTGCGCCTCTTGTTCGCCCGGCCCACGGCGACGCTGGACCGCACCCACCTCAACTTTGAGATATTCTTCGTCCTGGCGGTCGCCATCTGGCTGTGGTTCACCGTGGTCTTCGCCAACTTCGCCGAGGCTATGGCCGAGGGACGCGGCAAGGCCCAGGCTGATACCTTGCGACGCGCGCGCACTACCACCATGGCGAAGCGGCTGGCATGTCCCGACCGCTTCGGGAAGGTCGAAGCGGTCGCCGCGCCCGAGTTGCGCAAGGGCGACCTTGTGCTGGTCGAGGCCGGGGAGGTCATCCCCGGAGATGGCGATGTAATAGAGGGCGTGGCCTCGGTGGACGAGTCGGCCATTACCGGCGAGTCGGCCCCCGTCATCCGCGAAAGCGGCGGCGACAGATCCGCCGTGACGGGCGGCACGCGCGTGCTCTCGGACTGGATCGTGGTACAGATCAGCGCCAATCCAGGCGAGACCTTCCTGGACCGCATGATCGCGCTGGTGGAGGGAGCCAGGCGTCAGAAGACCCCCAACGAGATCGCGCTGAACATCCTGATCGCCGCCCTGACCATCATCTTCCTGCTGGTGGTGGTCTCGCTCGAACCATTCGCCATCTACTCTGGCCAGGCGGTCTCTGTCACAACGCTCATAGCTCTGCTGGTCTGCCTGATCCCCACCACCATCGGCGGGCTGCTCTCAGCCATCGGTATCGCCGGTATGGATCGCATGGTACAGCGCAACGTGCTGGCCATGAGCGGGCGCGCGGTGGAGGCGGCGGGCGACGTGGACGTGCTGCTGCTGGACAAAACCGGCACCATCACGCTGGGCAACCGCCAGGCCACGCGCTTTGTGCCTCTGCGCGGGGTGGAGGAACGCGCCCTGGCAGAAGCGGCCATGCTCGCCAGCCTCTCGGACGAGACCCCGGAGGGCCGCTCGATCGTGGCACTGGCGCGTGAAAAGTATGGCTTCACCGACGCTGTCGACCCGACAGCGATGTTTATCCCGTTCTCGGCCACGACCCGCATGAGCGGCGTCGATATGCATGGAGCCTCAAACGGCACATCTAGCGCGCATGCTATCCGCAAAGGAGCAGGCGACTCGGTCGCTGCATACGTGGCAGAGTACGGTGGCACCACTAGCGACGAGCTGAAAACCATCGTGAACGGCATCGCCAGCGCGGGCAGCACACCCCTGGTGGTAGCGGAGGTACGGTCAGGAGTAAATGGGACAGACGGCCATGCGCAGGTACTGGGAGTAATTGAACTCAAGGACATCGTGAAAGGCGGCATGCGCGCGCGCTTCGACGAACTGCGCCGCATGGGCATCCGCACCGTCATGATTACGGGCGACAACCCGCTGACCGCCGCCGCCATCGCCAGAGAGGCGGGCGTTGACGACTTCCTGGCCCAGGCCACCCCTGAGACCAAGATGAAGCTGATTAAAGAGCAGCAGACGGGTGGACGCATGGTGGCTATGACGGGAGACGGCACCAACGATGCGCCGGCGCTGGCGCAGGCTGATGTCGGCGTGGCTATGAATACCGGCACGCAGGCGGCCAAAGAAGCCGCCAATATGGTCGATCTGGACTCCAACCCCACCAAGCTGATCGAGGTAGTGGAGGTGGGCAAGCAGCTGCTGATCACTCGCGGCGCGCTGACGACCTTCAGCATCGCCAATGACGTGGCGAAGTACTTCGCCATTATCCCGGCAGCCTTCTCGATCACCTATCCGCAGTTGCAAGCGCTCAACATCATGCACCTGACCACGCCGAACAGCGCGGTCTTGTCGGCGGTGATCTTCAACGCGCTGATCATCGTCGCGCTGATCCCGCTGGCCCTGCGCGGCATCAAGTACCGCGCCATCGGGGCGGGTCCGCTTCTACGGCGCAACCTGCTGATCTACGGCATCGGCGGCATCATCATCCCTTTCGCGGGAATTAAAGCCATTGACCTGATCTTGCAGCTGCTACACCTGACCCTGGGATAGGCAAAGAGGAAAAGGAACACTCGGGTGAGCATCCCTCGTGAAGTAGAGACCGCCCGAGTTGTAGAAGGAAACGTGAGATGAAAACATTTTTGACGAAGTATCTGCGCCCGGCGGTGGTGTTGACCCTGATCCTCACCATCGTGACCGGCTTCCTCTATCCAGGAGTGGTGACGGGCATTGCCCAACTGATCTTCCCGTATCAGGCCAATGGCAGCCTGGTGAAGGCCTCCAACGGGACGGTCATCGGCTCCGACCTGATCGGGCAGTACTGGACCAAACCCGGCTACTTCCACGGGCGGCCCTCGGTGACCGTCAATCCATCGACCGGGACGCCAGAGCCGTACGCTGCCGACAACTCAACCGCATCGAACTCGGGGCCAACCAATGCTGCCTTTATTCAAACCGTGCAACAACGTGTGGCGGCTCTGAAGAAGGAGAATCCGAACGCGCCTGCCGGACCGGTACCGGTGGACCTGGTAACCGCATCGGCTTCGGGGTTAGACCCGGACATCTCGATCGCGGGTGCTATGTACCAGGTGCCGCGTATCGCCAGCGAGCGTGGACTGAGCCACGACGTGGTCGCGAAACTAGTCACGGATCACGAGACAGGACGCTTCCTGGGCATCTTCGGCGAGCCATATGTCAACGTACTCGATCTGAACCTGGCACTCGACGCCTGCGCTGCGCTTCCTTCATCGTGCTGAAATTGTAAAATATACACGTACTCAAGATGTGAAGTTGGCGTTCTATGAGCTGGACAACGCGGCTCCATGCTCCTGAGCGCCAGCCAGGTACTGCGCACCCTGGAAGCGCGAAGTAAGAGATAGCGTAACCATGCAAGAGCAACCATCCGACAATAAAGAACGCAAGCGCGAGGAAGGACGCCCTGATCCAGAGGAACTGCTGCGGCGTTACAGCCTGCGTGACCGTGACCTGACAGAAGAGCCTCCTCAGACCGCGCCAGGGGGAAGCGAGCAGGATCAACCTGGGCCTGCTACAAAAACGGAACGCTACCCACACCGGCGAGGCCGCTTGCGTGTCTACCTGGGAGCGGTCGCTGGAGCGGGTAAAACCTATGCCATGCTAAACGAGGGACACCGCCGCGAGAGCCGCGGCACCGACGTGGTAGTAGGGTACGTCGAGACGCACAAACGCCCCCAGACCCAGACCCAGATTGGGGATCTGGAGATCATCCCCCGCAAGAAGGTCTCCTATCGCGGCGTCACTCTCGAAGAGATGGACACCGAAGCCATCATCGCCCGTCGCCCACGTATTGTGCTGATCGATGAGTTGGCCCATACCAACGTACCCGGCTCCAAACACGTCAAACGCTACCAGGACGTAGAGGAGATTATGGACGCGGGCATCGACGTTGTAACCACGCTTAATATCCAGCACCTGGAAAGCTTGAATGATCTAGTAGCCAGTATCACCGGCGTGCGCGTGCGCGAAACCCTGCCGGATTGGATTCTAGACCAGGCAGAGGAAGTCGAACTCATTGACATCTCCCCTTATGCCCTGCGCCAGCGCATGAAACACGGCAATATCTACCCGCCTGAGCGCATCGAGACGGCCCTCAACAACTTCTTTCGTGAAGGCAATCTTACAGCGCTGCGCGAACTGGCGCTGCGCCGCACGGCTGAAAAGACCGAATCGCAGCTCGAGCAGTATATGACCGGGCATGGCACCGGCAAGCTGTGGGCCTCCAGTGAGCGCGTCATGGTCGGTTTCGATGCCCGGCCCCACACGCGCGAGGTTATCCGCGATGCATGGCGACTGGCACACGGGCTGCACGCCGATTTTATCGCGGTCTGCATCCAACCGGAGGGCTATCTCGCCTGGACAGGCAAAATCATCAGGATGCTCAAGTATGGGCGCGATGCGAGCAAGGAACATGCTGAGGCGCTGCAACGCATCGAAGATCATGCTTTACTGGCTGAAGACCTGGGAGCCGAGGTGATCCGCGCGAGCAGCCGCGATATCGCCAGAACACTGGTTGAACTTGCCCGCGAACACCAGGTGACGCAGTTAGTACTGGGCCAACCCGCGCGCAGCCACTGGGAAGAACTGCTGCGCGGCTCCATCATCAATCGCTTACTGCGTATTTCTACTGACATTGACATTCACCTTGTTCCGCGCAGCCGCAACGAGAGGGAAGGAACACAGGCAGCGAACCGGGGTCGCCACCAAAAGTAATGTATACTTTATTATACGGTTTTAAAATGACGCAGAGTATGACATCACGCATAACCCTGCGACAACTCAAGGCGCCAGTCCCTTACCTCTTCCATGAAGGAGTTTCACTTTGTCAGACCTCACCCATCTTCAACACATTCGACAGGAAATGATCGCCACAACCACGCGCATCTATTTAAATGCAGGGACGTTTGGCCCACTGCCCGCCTGTGTTCCCGCCGCTATGCAAGAGCGGATGCAGCAAGAGTGGCAAAACGGACGGCTTGGCGCGTCAGGCTATGAGAGTATGTCAGCTATCTATGATGCTGCCCGTAAAGGCGCGGCACATCTCTTGAACGCGCATGTCGATGAAATCGCTCTGACCGATAATACGGGTGAAGGTCTCAACATCATTAGTTTCGGCATTGACTGGCATGAAGGTGATGAGGTGATTACCACCAACCATGAGCATATCAGTTTGCTCGCGCCATTATACCAGTTGCGCGACCGCTACGGCATCCGCATTCGCGTCGCCGATATTGGCGAAAAAGGGGAGCGGCCCGTACTCAAACCCGTTGCGGACCTCGTAACGCCGCGCACGCGCCTGATCTCGCTTTCCCACGTTTCCTGGATGACGGGAGCGCGGCTCAATATCAGCGAAGTCGGCTATATGGGCCGCGAGTGGGGCATCCCCGTCTTAATTGATGGCGCGCAGTCCGCGGGAGCCATTCCGCTCGATATGCACGCGCTCAACGTCGATTTCTACGCCATCCCCATGCAGAAGTGGCTATGCGGTCCCGATGGCACTGGCGCGCTTTACGCCCGTCAGGGTGCGCTGTCCTACGTCAAGTCCACCTATGTCGGCTACTGGTCGGTAAAACATGAAGAAGGTATTGACTGGGAACTGCTCGAAAAGGCGCAGCGCTTCGAAGTTGGAGGGCGGCAAACGGCGGCGCTGGCGGGCCAGGTCGCCGCGCTGAACTGGCTGGATGCAGTGGCCGGCTATGACTGGATATATGAGCGCATTGCCACATTGAGTGCATACGCGTATCATGCACTCTTAGAAATTCCCGGTCTGTTCATGTTAACACCACGCCCAGGTGAAAGCGGCCTGCTGGCATTTCGGCTTGAGGGAAAAAATGACGCCGAAGTGGTGAAAGTGTTGAATGAAAAGCATAACATCTTCATTCGCAACATCCCCTCTACTCTCGCGCTGCGCATTTCAACCGGTTTTTATAACACAGAGGAAGAAATCGATACCGTGGTGAGAGCGCTGCGCGAAATGTAGAACCTGCTGAACAGGGACCCGCTGTTTCGCGTCCCTACAAAAAACCGCCTGTGTGGGCGGGTGAAACGGCGACTTCCTATTTTCCCGTGGGGCTACCCCCAAAGTATCATCGGAGCTGAAGAGCTTAACTTCCGTGTTCGGGATGGGAACGGGTGTACCCTCTTCGCTATCGTCACCGGTTCACCTGCGCATACAGGCGGTTCTTCTTGACAGGCATATCCTACCATAGCGGCAAAGTCCTGTCAAGCTTTTTTTGCCAATTTTTAATTTGTGCAATATGCACAAATAACATATCATGACTTTCTGGTAATCTACCCATAGCATGATGCATCACAACATTCTATCATTGTAGCAGAGATTGATCATTTCAGATAATGGCTGATAAATGGTCAACTTTGTGCAAAGTACATAAATATATCGATTTGGAAGGACCCTGATATTCCAGCAATGGAGCCGGGATAGCAAGAGAAGGAGTGAGAGGTAATGACCCCAGAAGAGGTACTGCGATTTGCCAAAAAGAATGACGCAAAAATGGTGGATTTCAAGTTCGTTGACGTTCCCGGAACATGGCAACACTTCAGCGTGCCACTGCACGAGCTTGATATTGAGACGTTTGTAGAAGGGAAAGCATTCGACGGCTCCAGCGTGCGCGGATTTCAGACGATCAATGAAAGCGATATGCTCATTATCCCTGATCCCGACACCGCCATTATGGACCCCTTCACGGCAGCTCCAACCTTGAGCCTTGTGTGTAACATCGCTCATCCAGGCCCCGGCGGCACCAAGAAATCCTATAGCCGCGACCCTCGCTACGTGGCGCAAAAAGCAGAAGCCCACCTGCGCTCAAGCGGTATCGCGGATACCAGCTACTTCGGCCCGGAGGCCGAGTTTTTCATTTTTGACAACGTGCGCTACAATTCAACCGCCAACATCCAGTATGCCGAAATTGACTCCGACGAAGCGCATTGGAACAGCTCGCGCAATGGCACAAGCAACCTCGGCCATCGTATGAGACCTAAAGAGGGCTACTTCCCTGTCGCTCCCAATGATACGCTACAGGATTTGCGCACCGAAATGGTGCTGCTGCTCGAAGAAAAAGGCGTGCCGGTCGAAGCCCAGCATCACGAAGTTGGCGGACCTGGACAGGCTGAAATCGATATCCGCTTCAACACACTGCTGAAAACCGCGGACAACATGCTGCTTTACAAATACATCGTGAAGAATGTGGCGCGCAGGAACGGCAAAACGGCCACATTCATGCCCAAGCCGGTGTTTGGCGATAACGGTTCTGGTATGCACGTCCATCAAAGTCTGTGGAAAGACGAGAGGCCCCTCTTTTATGACGGAGAGGGTTACGCCGGTATCTCACAAATGGCACGCTTCTATATCGGCGGGCTGCTGACACACGCCCCGGCCCTGTTGGGCATTGTGGCCTCCACCACCAATAGTTACAAGCGACTGGTACCCGGTTACGAAGCGCCGGTGAACCTGGTCTTCTCAAAGGGCAACCGCAGCGCTGCCGTGCGCATACCCCTGACCGATTGCCCCCCCGCCAAACGCATTGAGTTCCGCTCGCCCGACCCGACGGCAAACCCCTACCTGGCCTTCGCCGCCCTGCTCATGGCTGGTCTGGATGGTATTCGCAGGGGCATCGAGCCGAGCGAACATGGCTTTGGCCCGGTGGACAAAGATCTGTTCCATATGTCAAAAGAAGAGTTAAGAGAAATTCGCTCAGTGCCATCCTCGCTGGACGCCGCATTGGACGCTCTCGAAGACGACCACTCCTTCCTGTTGGAAGGCGGCGTCTTCACAACAGACTTGCTCGAACATTTCGTTGAATTGAAACGCGCCCAATCCGACGAGGTGCGCCTGCGGCCTACACCCCTTGAGTTCGCTCTGTACTACGACGCTTAAACCCATCCGTGCCTCCTTTCATTGGGAACCTGGTAACTTTTGTTACCAGGTTTCTTTTAGCCACATTGTGATGCTTCGAATACCATTGTGTACTTCAATGTAATATCTCGTATAAATATATGTCAACGCTATTTGTAGTACAATATTTTGAAGTGATATTTATAAAAAATTGACAAGGTGCGATGCTGTATGTTATACTTGCGGTATCGCCCACCTGTAACCAGGTTCTCACGCAGTTTGAGACACTCACAAAAGTTACTACGTCGAATGGGAGGAAACATCAATGTCGAACAATTCATCGATTCCTGACTACGAAGAACTTGCATCATTCATCTCCTACAAATTCGCAACGCTACGGGCTCCGTATATGGAATGGGCTAACCTGGCACGACAGGCTATTCGTGGGTTGAATTATAATGCAGGCAGGCTCTCAGAAATCGAAGCATTCATTAATTCGCAGCGCGAAGAATTGCGCAAAGCAGTAATCATTGCTTCCGAACATTTTGAAGAAGCTCTGCTTGTTGAATTGCGCAACCAGGCACGCATGAGCAAAACTGCCTGGAAATCGCTCAAGAAGAATCACCCTATCACCATTAAAAATGGCTTTTCCCTCGTTAGCTACTAATCTCCTCAGACCCCACGCAAATTTTTTCGTGTAGTTGGGAGATATCTTTGATAAGCAACATCTCAACTACACTTTTTCTTATTGACAATTTTCACTTCATCAATCATACTCTATCTACTGCATATGCTTATATGACATCTCTGTTAGACCTGTCAATAAGACATGTCCACGTCTTATTCCTTATCCTTGATGACTGCGGCGGCATGTTCAGAGAAAAGAGGGTGACTTGTACGAACTACTCATACTGGCGCTGCTCATGCGTGATACCATGCATGGCTATTTGATCGCGAAAATCATGAACGATATGATCGGGCCAGAGACGAAAGTGAGTCACGGCTCGCTCTACCCCAAATTGAAGGCCTTAGAGCAAGAGGGATTAATCACATCCTCCGATATAAAGGAGAATGCTCCGCAACACGACCGGCAGGCGCGAGCGTATTCCATTTCAGAAGAAGGGCGCAGGCATTTTCACCAGTTAATGATGGATATGACCGCTCATCCCGGTGAATACTCCAAATTCTTCTGGCTCAAGGTGTGCTTTTTTGATTTTTTGCACCCCGCGGAACGCCTGGAACTGGTCGATCATTACATCCACTATTGCCAGATGCATACGCATCACCTGAAAGCCGGGGCCAAAAACGTGGTGGATGGGAAAGCATACTATCACTCTTTGAGCCTTCCTCAGCTTGAATTGACGTTGCACACCTTACGCCGCGCCAGCAGCCACTGGCACATCGAATTAGAGTACGCTAACGGCCTGCGCGAGAAAGAGATGGCGAAAGCGTTAGTAGATGGCTCACAGAATATGATATAGTAAAGTATGAAGCGTTGATACACTGGAATGTACCGTACTGGAGTGTGACTCATGGAACTGCTCATTGATAGCTATGGACGCCGCATTAAAAGTATGCGCATTTCGATTACCGACAAATGCAACTTCCGCTGCACCTATTGTATGCCAGCCGAAGGTTTACCCTGGCTCAAGAAGGCGGAAATCCTCTCTTACGAGGAAATCGAACGTATCTCGCGCGTGGCTGTAGCTATTGGCATCGAGCAAATTCGCCTGACAGGCGGCGAGCCACTGGTGCGCCGCGATGTTCCCGACCTGGTGCGCATGTTGCGCAAGATCGATGGGCTGCGCAGTCTCAGTCTGACCACCAATGGCATTCTTCTGAAACAACAGGCAGGGCCGCTTGCCGAAGCCGGGCTGACTCGCATCAACGTCAGCCTGGACTCGCTGGTGCGCGAGAAATTCTCGCAGTTGACACGCCGGGATCAGTTACAGCGCGTGCTGGAAGGGTTGGAGGAGCTTGAAAAGCACCCATCCATCCATCCCATCAAAGTAAATGCCGTCGCCATTAAAGGCTATAGTGAAGAAGAGGCGCTGGAATTTGTGCGCCTGGCGCGACGCAAAGCCTATGTCATGCGCTGGATCGAATTCATGCCGCTCGATGCCGACCAGATATGGCGCAAGGAAGACATCCTGACCGGCGCGGAACTCAAAGCCATCATCGAAGCGGAATACGGCCCCCTTGTTCCCATCACCACAGGCGACCCATCCGAAACGGCGCGTCGTTACACCTTCAGCGATGGCATCGGTGAGGTTGGCTTCATCAACCCCGTCAGCGAACCTTTCTGCGCCACCTGCGACCGCATCCGCCTGACCGCCGACGGGCAACTTCGCACCTGCCTCTTCGCCACAGAAGAAACTGACCTGCGCGCAGTGCTGCGCTCCGATGCAAACGATGAAGCGATCGCGCAAACGATACGGCAGGCTGTCTGGAACAAAGAACTGAAGCACCATATCGGAGACAAACGTTTCAAACGCGCCAATCGCAGTATGTCGATGATTGGCGGCTAAGCAGGCTGTTCGCTACATTATCGCACTTTTCCATATAGATGCTTCACGTAAATTACACATGCGCTACATGCATTAGCACTACGAGCGGCTTTACCGTATAGCGTTACGAAAAAGCTGATTGTTCGTCGTTATAGTCAAATAGATGATATGTGCAGTCCCATGTTTCTTAAAGGGCTGCTCGTTTTTGTAGCGTAAAAACAGAAAGAGGCCACTGTGGCGCATGAAGAAGCGGATCTACTAACAGTCCGCGAAGTTGCCCAACAGTTACGGGTGGATGATACCACGGTGAGACGCTGGATCAAGAACGGCGTACTGGAGGCTATTACGCTTCCTCACCGTGGTCAAAGACAGGCATACCGCATTCGCCGTGCAACACTTGATATGCTGCTCAAGCCGGGTGTAGAGTCATAGCGTATCGGTATAGAGTCATAGCGTATCAAAGAGGATGTATAGGGGCTAAATGCACGTAACACCCTATGCATCCTCGCATCTATCCCTGACTCTTTTCGCTCCAATTTACCCGGTAATCAATGAGTGATCTATACTTGCTTGAGTTACAGCTCTGGCAAAGCGGCTGTATATTATCAATAAAGTTCGTTCCCCCTTTAGACAACGGGATGACATGATCGGCGGTCAGCTTTATCTCCGGCTCACGTCTGCCACAGCACAGGCACATGTGATTATAGTAGGCACAAAGATTTTGCCACTCCTTTGAGGTAAATGAACCACCTGCTTGCAGAATACGTGCTCGGCGGTTATTGAAGTTTTGAGCATTCTGCTCTGGATGGAGCTGTCTGTATTGATGATTGTATTCAGCGCTACGTTTTTTATACTCCTCGGTACTCCTACGCCTTTTATTAGAAATGCTTTTTTTGATTTTGATCTCTTCTCGATGCTCCTGCCGATACTTCCGGTCTCTAGCTCGTTTCGGCTCGGGATTTTTACGGAGATATTCTCTATCATACTCGTTAAAGTGCTCTCTATGTTCAGCCTTATATTCCTTGCGGCGTTCATTTATTTGATCAGTTTTCTCCTTAAAATAGGCTTGTTGGCAGTCCTTACACCGCCAACGTAGCCCGAAAGAGCCAGCTTTATCCCTATGAAATGCTCGATGACACTTCATCTGGCCACATTGATTACAATATTTGCCCTCACAACCGCAGAACAGGCCAACATGTTTAAACATACTCATCTCTCGAAGAAGAGAATGGCGGGCAAGCGTCATGTTGTCCGCCTCAACGCAACGTTACGCTTCCTGCAGGCTAATCGTGGGTAGCGGCTCAGTCACGGTGACTGAATCAGGGAGAAGAATGCTGGTGAAAAAGAACGCCGGGTTGTTCTCGCAAAACGCGGTAATCCAGCCGAACACAAATCCGGCGTTCCATTCGGCGCTTGCCAGTAGGCTAGAGAGGTTCTCCATCATGAACGCATAGATGGCTTTGCTCGTAAAGGGACGTGGTAACTGGCAGTTGGTGTCGTAGTAGTAGAGGGTGCCATTCGTGTAGCCATCGGCGAAATCGCCATCGGACTCAAGGGCGTTGTTGCCTATCAGCTCTCGTTCTACCATAATAATAGCTCCCTTTCTTTTTCTGCTTGACGGCTAGCGCTCCGCTGGCTATGATGCACAGAGAGTCTAGACAGTGCTAAACTTGCTAGTCTCTACAAGCCCACGCCTGACACGCGTAGGCTTTTTCTCTATACAATTTTCACGCTACGTAACTTCTAAATCACTTTGGATATGTCTAAGTTATTCATACTAATTTTAATTTAACCAAACCACTTTTGTCAAGTCTTTCATACGTTGACTTTTTGTCTGTCACAGCTTATAATCACGCTGTCCCTCCTGCCGAGGAAATTCATGATGAGGAAGAGCGTGTATGTCAAGCGAGTCAAAAGAGCTAACCGTTGAGCAGGTTGCCGAAGAGCTACAGGTCCACAAGAATCTCGTATATAGCTGGATACAAGCGGGCGAGTTGCCAGCTATCGACATCGGGCGTCGCGGTAAACACGTTTACCGCATTAGCCGTGCCGATCTCAACGCTTTCAAGCAGGCTCGTAGGACGACAAGGGATAATTAGGGGTGAGGGTTGCGCTGAAAATCAGGTTGCCCGTAGCCAAATGGCTTCCAATCTGCTAGACTAGTCTCCAGTAAACCAGCTAGTAGTCAGGAGGCGCATATGTCTACAATCACGCCTGAAAAGCTATTTCAAGAACTGCATGGAGACAATAGTTCGAAATTTGCAGCGCTACATGCCCCGGCTTATCTCTCTCCAGGTGGGTCAGCATATCTCACCCGTCCTGGGGTTGTTCTGCTTGCGCGACCAACCGTCAATCTACATGGACTGGCAGGTTTTCTGGATGGGTTCGATGAATCGTTACATTTTCCAGAGTATCTGAACGATCCTACCCCCTTGCCAGACGGGGCGCAACTCAGCAAAATTGCCGGACAGGTTTGTTATATGAGTTTTGGCCCCAAACGCACCTTCAATGCCCGGGCCGACCGCTATTTCGACAATCTCAAGTCCTCAGGGCATGGCTCCGTCTTTGAACACGCCAGTTTCAGTTTTCTGCTGTATGGCATCTCGCGCAGCGTGACCCATGAAATCGTCCGTCACCGCGCAGGATTTGGATATTCGCAGCTCAGCCAACGTTTTGTCTCAGGGCGAATGCTGCGTTTCGTCGAACGCCCCGAATACGGCGGCGACGAACTCTTCCACGCCCAGTTCCTGGCGCGCATCGAACGCGCCGCCAGCGAATATGCCGCCCTCAGCAATCGCCTGTTGGCGATGCAACAGGCGGGCACGCAGATTCTCAGCGCGGAAGCCAAAACCGATTTGCGCAAAAAGGTGCAGCAGTGCGCGCGTTCGGTGTTGCCCAACGAAACAGAAGCGCCGATGGTCATGACCGGCAATGCCCGCGCGTGGCGGCACTTCATCGAGATGCGGGCCAGCGCGCACGCAGAGATCGAGATTCGCGAACTGGCGATGCGCATCTTCCTCTGCCTCTACCAAACCGACCCGGTGCTATTCAGCGATTACATGCTAGAAAAACTGCCCGACGGCACTTTTGCCGTGAAAACCGAATATCCAAAAGTCTAACTGATCTGCTTATAAATCGCCACGATACAACCGCATACCCGGCAAGGTTTGCTCATCCACTCGCTGCATCTCGAACTGCGCGGCCAGGTTCTCTGCTGCCGGATCGTTTTCCGGCAGCAGAGCTTCAAAGTAGATGGGCTGTCCCAGCTGCCGGGCCTCGTATTCAAACTCAAAGATGCGAACTCGCACATTATTGAGGGCGCTCATGAGCAAGGCATAGCCCGCGCCACGTCGCCGGTGTTGGGGCAATACCGTTCCTTCACACAGAAAATGATAGGCATGATGGCTGCGCCGCAATTGCAACACAGTATAGCCAACCGCTTCACCTTCCAGCCCATCCAACGTGCCGGCCTGCCCCCACTCGTTCAGGTCGTCGTCGTCATCGGTAATCAAGAATACGTTGGTTGCTGCCTGTAATTCCGGCTGCGCCAGCCACTGCTCAACGTCTGCCTCGCTCATGGGCGCGATGCCATCAGCCCGCGCCGCCTGCTGCTGAATATGCGCCAGGGTAGCAATATCGCCAGGGCGATAACGACGGATTCGCATCGATTATATTCTCCATTGCTGTAATAATAGCAATATATGGGTTGGTTCCCATGGAAGTATGTTCTGTATTGTACTACATCCTGGTTACAGGCACAGAAGCAAGACCAAACACAACCATCTACAGTGTATAATATGCAAAGGCCCTTATAAATTTTTCAAGGAGGAAGCTATCATGGGATCAGGAGCCGTCGCCTTACTACTCATTTTTGTTCTACTCATCATTGTGGGAGTTGTCACAAGCGTGCGTCTGTATTCTCAAGGTGCAGTGGGAACAGGCCGTTTTAGAAGTAAACGCCGGATTCGCACCATTCGAGCAGCGCCCGGCGGCAAAGTAATTGAAGAGACCGTTGAAGAGATAACCGAGGAGGAAGAGCCGGTCGAAGAACCTGAACTCTGAAAACATGTGTGAATATG
>JADEYI010000839.1_pt1 | contig 32469 bp, 22 predicted proteins | sample 8542331 | NCBI WGS metagenome assembly JADEYI01 (sample SAMN16510988, study PRJNA670497) | mine drainage metagenome | isolation source: biofilm near Copperflume 1 | place: Germany: Marsberg coppermine Kilianstollen | collected 2018-02 | reverse complement strand
CCAACCACATATTTTATAGACGTAGTATACAGCATGGGGGGGAAATAGGCAAATGAGGTTTTTGGCATCTCTTCTCCGCTCTCTTGATAGCCGCCAACAAGCTCTAATGCTAGATGTGATCAAGTGTTCAGTTCCATCTGTGGCCCGTCACCTTTTCTTGCATGTTGTCTGCAAAACCCGCTACCGTGGAAATTCCACTTTCTTCAAGGTACAAGAACGCAAAATTACTTTACTTCGCGTAGATGAAACGCTCTTCGGGTGCCAGCATATGAAACTTTTGTGCGCGATACATCCGAAATAGATACTCCACAAAATGCGCGATATCGCCGTAAGCTACGTCCGTCTCGCGGATTTCTTGCATAAGTTCGGTACCACCCTTATACACATATGGCATTCTTCATCACCTACCATCCAGCAAACGTACCGTCGTCGTTACGCCATACAGGGTTTCTCCAACGGTGTCCCTTTTGCACCGCTTCACGGACGACGTCCTCGGCGATACTGATGCCGAGGCCAGGATTTGCCGGAAGAGAAACGTAGCCATTTTGATAATCGAAGACTGACCGATCCTCCAGGTAATCGAGCAAGTCGCTTGTCTGGTTGTAATGAATACCCAGGCTTTGCTCTTGAATGAAGACATTCGGCGTACACATGTCTAGCTGTAAGCACGCCGCCAGCGCAATGGGTCCCAGCGGACAATGGGGTGCCACGGCGACATCGTATGCCTCGGCAATTGTTGCTATCTTCTTTACCTCGGAAATCCCCCCTGCATGGGAGGGATCGGGTTGAATAATATCCACATAACCATCCTGGAGCAGCTTTTTATAATCCCAGCGTGAGTACATCCTCTCGCCTGTAGCAATGGGGATTGAGGTGTGCCGCGCAATCTCCCGGAGCGCATCATTGTTCTCAGGCAAGACAGGTTCCTTTTTGAAACTGCCCAACGGTATCCAATGGTCCATATTTCGTAGGAATCATCAGGACCATCGTTTCACCAAACGTCACAACAACCATGGCACATCCTTGCCACCGACGACGGCAGCTTTCGGGCTACTGGGCGGAAAATTTGGACAAGGCATTGGTATGTCTCCTTCTTCAACGCGCAGTCAACCCCCCGTCAATCACTAGACCCGTACCAGTGATAAATCATGCACTTTTCCTGACGTGAGTGATTAACTGGGCCAGTTACCACCATCTACGTTGATGCACTGCTGTGTAATGTAGTCGGATTCGCTCGATGCGAGAAAAACGGCCAGGCCTGTAATATCCTCGGGTTGCTCGATCCGACCGAGAGGAATCGACGCAATAGCTCTGCGCTTGGGCTCGCCAACCTCCAGATTCATGATCCTGGCAAACTGCTTATCTACCTCGACCCAGAAAGGAGTGTCTACGACGCCTGGAGCAATTGCGTTGACATTGATTTTGTGTTCGGCCAAGGCCAGTGCCATCGACTGGGTCATACTGATCACGCATGCCTTGCTGGCGCAGTAGGCCAGCACATAGGCTTCGCCACGTCGTCCCGCCTGGGATGCCATGTTGATAATTTTCCCACCCCGGCCCTGCTTGATCATCAATTGCGCGGCTGCCTGGCTGCACCAGAGTAGCCCCTTGCAGTTAACGTCGAACATGAAATTCCAGTCCTGCTCGGTCGTTTCTAAAAATGGGATGATCTTGCCGACACCCGCATTGTTCACCAGGATATCCAGGCCACCAAACTGCTTGACCGCCGTATCAATCAATGCCTGGACCTGCTGCTGGTTACGCACGTCTACTGCTACGGCTGCCGCTTTGCCGTTGCCGCCTGTGATCTCATCGACAACCCTTTGAGCGTCTGTCTGCTTGAGGTCACCAATCACCACCATAGCGCCTTCCTGAGCATAGCGGAGCGCGATTGCGCGGCCCATGCCTTGCGCTCCACCGGTTACAATCGCAATTTTGCCTTCTAGCCTCACTGTTTACCCTCCATGTGTTGTGTATAGTGTATTGATACGTTGTTAGTACCCCTCGCGCCCCGTTTGCCGATAACATCCGTGCTTCATGATTGTTGCTAATCGATGCGGTAATGGTTGACGGTTTCTTGATTCAGTTTCACACCCAGCCCTGGTCGCTCTGGCATTCGCACGCAGCCGCGCTCATCAAGAGTCAGTGGTTCCTCGAAAAGGTCAGAGCGGAGCGCATTCGGGTTTTGATCCCATTCGAGCCAACTACCATTGGGGATCGAGGCGATGAAGTGCATGTTGGCAATTGTGCTCACCGCCGATGAGAAGACATGGGGGATAACGGGCAGACTATAGGCTTGCGCAAGGGCCGCGATTTTGCGACACTCGCTGATGCCGCCCGACCAGATCACATCTGGTTGGACGATATCGACGGAGTGGCGCGTGATAAGCTCGCGAAAGCCGGGTAGTCCTGTTTCCGTCTCGTAGCCTGACACGGGAACAGCGAGCTGATGGGCTACCAGTGCCGAGCCATCAAGGTCCTCTGTGGCAACTGGTTCCTCAAGCCAGTAGATGTCCAGGTCCTCGATCTCACGCATAAAGGTGAGTGCCAGCGAAGGCGTCCAGGCATTGTTCGCATCGATGGCCAGCCTAACATTGGAGCCGATCGCTTTGCAAACAGCGCGCACACGCGCAACATCTTCCTCGAAGGTCACAGTAGCATAGTCTGTCGCGGGCATTTCTCTTAATGGGTTCAAGAGTGCCTCAGGCTGACGACCAACCTTCATTTTGATACAGCCAAAGCCACGCTCAGCATAACCACCAACTTCTTCTTGCAGTGCGTGTATATCTTTATCACGGGCATAGAAGCCGGCGGATGCATACGCCTGCAAGGTATCGCGGTAGCCACCCAGTAGCCGATAGAGCGGTGTGCGTGTCGCCTGCCCGATGATGTCCCAGAGTGCAATATCGACTCCACTTATCGCCATCATCAGCATACCACGCCGACCCCGCTGGTGTGCCCGCGTTGCCATCATCTGCCACAGCTTCTCGACTCGAAATGGGTCCTCACCTACAATCATGCGCCGCAGTTCCCCTGTGATGATCGCCTCCGTACTTTCCAGGAAGCCACCATAAGCTGCGGCTTCTCCTAACCCAATAATTCCTTCATCTGTATGCACCTGCACCAGCAGTGTTGGACGATCAGGCATGTAGTGGATTGCGTCCGCCATTGCGATAGACATAGGGAAGCGAAGCTTGATAGTCGTAACATCCGTGATAATCAATAGGGACCTCTCTTCCAGCTCGGAAACTGTTTGTTTTCTTAAGGGCCAGACGGCTCTTGCCCTAACCGCACTTTCTTCGCACGGGTCAGGCGACTCTGTAAGAGTACAACGATAAGGAGGAAGGCACCTCGAATGACCGATTGCCAGGACACACCCAGGCTAATCAAGCCAAAGCCATTCTCAAAGTTTAAGATATTGAAGACCAGGCCCAGCAACATTACGCCTACCAGCGATCCCCAGACCGAGCCCATGCCGCCAGTCAGAAGCGTGCCACCGACAACCACCGCGGCGATGGCCGTCAGTTCCCAACCTACTGCCTCGTTTGGTGAGCCAGTGAAGGTTTGTCCTGCTAACAATGCGCCAGCCAGACCTGCCAGTACACCGCTGATTGCATACACCACCAGCTTGATACGCTCCACGGGTAGACCCATCAGACGAGCCGCTTCCTCGTTGCCACCAACCGCCAGGACGTGGCGACCAAAACGGGTAAAGTTGAGCACAATCGAACCTATAGCGTATATCAGGAGCAAAAAGACTGGAAGAGGGATACCGAACAGAACACCCTGACTGAGTGCGGCCCAATCGGACGTAGCATTCACACTGACCGTCGCATCCTTCGCAAGCACGAGTGCCATGCCGCGAGCGGCCAGCAGCACGGCAAGTGTGGCAAGGAACGGGGGAATGCGGAGCCAGGCAATAACCCAACCGTTAAAGAGTCCCACGATGAGGCCTGCCAGAGCGGCAGCACCAATCGCCGCTAATAGGCCATAAGGACTTGCCAGAGCTGCCACAACACTGCACAGGGCTGCTAGCGAACCAACCGAAAGGTCGATGCCGCCGGTCATCATCACAAACGTCATGCCCAGTGCAATAAAGCCGAATGTTGTGTTATATGAGATGACGGTAAGAAAGTTATAGGTCGAAAAGAAGTTATCGTAGCGCAACGTGCCAAAGAGGACCAGTACGACGAGTGCAATCAATGCGCCCTGGTGCTGCAAGATGCTCTTACTACGGATCCATCCAATTGCCAGCCTGCTCCTACGACTCGCTTTCGTTGTAGAGATATCTGCCATAATTACTCCAACTACCCTTTGCGCTGCCGTTGAATATAGACCGCGGCAAGAATAATAGCAGCTTTAATCACCTGCGCTACTCCGAATGAAACATTCTGTGATACGAGTGTTGCGCCGATGAGGTAAATGATTAATGCGCCGATGAGTGTTCCGACAACGGCTGCTCGCCCACCGATGAGCGGGGTACCGCCGACGGCAACGGCGGCAATAGCGTCCAATTCTCCGTTCAGGCCGACTCGAGTGGCATCAGATGACGAATTGATGGAGATGATAATAAACCCGGCTAGAGCTGCTAGTAGGCCACTGATAGTGTACACGGCGAGCTTGACACGGTTCACAGGAATACCGGACAGGCGTGCTGCAGCCTCATTGCCGCCTGTAGCCAGAATATAGCGACCAAAGGTGGTGATACGCATGATGACCGCGAAAACGGCCACGATGATGATCATCAGGATCACCTGGAAAGGTATTCCCAGTACGCTGCCCTGACCGATAAATTGGAAGCCTGGATTATTGAAGTCCTGGAGTTTGTCATTGGACAGGACCAAAGCCATACCGCGGCCGGCAATAAATAAGACCAGGGTCGCAATGATTGGCTGAATACGAAATCTCGTAATCAGGAAACCATTGAAGAGGCCGAGAAGGCCCGTCACTATGAGCGGGATAAGCAGGGCCAGTGCGTTTCCAAGCAACGGAACGTTTGCCAGGAGTGGACTCAGGAAGATGAGCGGGGCCAGCGCGCCGGCAAACGCCATTAATGAACCGACGGAAAGGTCAATGCCGCCGGTGGCGATAACCAGCGTCATACCTGTCGCGATAATCGCAATCGGTGCTACCTCTTGCAAGTCATTGTAAAGCGACTGCACCTGGAGAAAGTGTGGCCTGTAGAGTATATCATACAGGATGATCAGCAGCAGTGCTGTCAGCCCACCATAGGTCTGGCCAAAATCGCGCAAACGTTCCGGTAGCATGAAACGGTGCGCGAAAGGAGTTGTGGCTGGATCAAGCCTCGCCATACGGCACCCCCTCCTCTTTCTTTGCTGCCTCCAAGGACATGTCTTCATCACCGTGCGCCATCGCTGCCACAACTGTGCCCAGGCTGAGGTCTTCACGATTGAGCGATGCCACGGTTTGTCCATCATGCAGTACCACTACGCGGTCACTGCCTTCGAGCAGTTCTTCTAGCTCGGATGAGATCATCAAAACTCCCAGCCCCTTCTCCGCTAATTCTTCAATCAATGCCTGTATCTCGGCTTTAGCACCGACGTCAATACCACGTGTCGGCTCATCTAGAATCAATAACTTGGGATGAAGACAGAGCCAGCGTGCCAGCAGAACCTTTTGCTGATTGCCGCCGGAGAGTTCGCGTATCTTTTGTTCCGGCCCCACCGTCTTGATGTCAAGCCGTTTGATGAACCGATCAACGATCTCCAGCTGCTTCTCGCGGGAGACAATGCCATTGCGTGCAAGTGTGGGTAAGGCGGCCAGGGTAAGATTTTCGCGCACCGAGAGATAGGGGATAATGCCATCCATTTTGCGATCTTCCGGACAGAAGCCGATGCCCGCGTGGATCGCATCAGCGGGCGAGTGGAAGTGCGCCCGTTGTCCTTCGACGTATACCTCGCCCTCCTCTAACGGATCAGCGCCGAAAACAGCACGTGCGACCTCACTCCTGCCTGAGCCAAGCAGGCCAGCGAGTCCGACAATTTCGCCCGCGTGTACAGTGACGCTCGCTCCTTGCAAGACGCGCCCGTGGCGCAGCCCGCGGGCTTCCAACAGCACTTTCGGTTCAACGTGGTGCTGCCCAACCTTAAAGCTAGTCTGGCCCTGCCTGCGTACTTCACTTAGTTCCTTGCCCAGCATCTTGGCGACCAGTTCTACTTTCGGCAGACCCTTCATGTCGCATACGTCTACTGTCCGGCCATCGCGCATAATCGTCACGCGGTCACAAATCGCGTAGAGTTCGTCAAGACGGTGACCGACGAAAATCACAGAGACGCCGTCGGCCTTCAATTGACGAATGATAGTGAAGAGGGTCTCAACTTCCCGCTCATTGAGCGAAGAGGTAGGCTCATCCATGACAACAAGCTTGCTCTCGAACGAAATAGCACGAGCAATGGCAACCATCTGCTGGATAGCGATATTGAAGTTCAGCAAAGGTTGGGTCACGTCGATGGAGACGGATAGGCGCTTCAGCAAGGTAGCAGTTTCCGCACGCATCTTGCGCCAGTCAATGAAGCCGAAGCGCCGGGGTTCTCTAGCCATGAAGACGTTCTCTGCAACAGAGCGGAATGGGACGAGGTTGATTTCCTGATAGATGGTGCTAATACCAGAATTCTGTGCCTGCTGTGGAGATTGGAAATCAACAGCACGGCCATCGAAAATAATGGTGCCGCTATCACGACGATAGGCACCTGTGAGGAGCTTGATAAGCGTCGATTTGCCCGCGCCGTTTTGACCCACGAGTGCATGCACCTCGCCACGGTTGACATGTACATGAGCGTCTACCAGGGCAACGACGCCAGGGAAGGCTTTGGAGATATGCTCCATCTGCAATAATGGGGTGTCCTGGTTCAATTCAGCACTCCCTTCCCTCTGACACTACAGTAACTACTTTTATATTACTAGCGACCATATCAATTGTCAATGAAGTCATGAATTATCAAGGCTCTCTCCAGCGCATCGTGAGTGGTTACACACGATGCATTGCATACTGGTTCCAAGCGAAGCGGCCCACAAGTAGGCGAGAAAGACGAAAAAAAGCGGGGAGATAGATGACACGGCGTGGCTGATTGTCAGCAATCAGCCACGCCGTCGAGCGAGTATCCATCAGAGATACTCTTACATCATTAGAACGAATTGGCCAGGTTCTGCTGCGCGTTGTCTTTGGTGAATTGCTTATCCTGCACAACGATCCAGTCTGGGAGTTTAGTACCATTCGCATATTGGTCAATGGTATCGAAGGAAATTGGACCAAAGAACGGACTGGACTGCACGGAGGTACCCTCTTGGCCATTGATAATCGCATTGAGCGCATCCCTCTCGCCATCAATTGACACGACGATGACATCTTTCCCCGGATGCCTACCCGCGGCCTGGAGGGCGGCAATTGCACCAATCGCCATCTCGTCGTTGTGAGCATAGACAGCGGTCACATCAGGATGAGCCTGCAGGAGGGTTGCCATCACTTTGCGACCGGTGTCGCGGTTGAAGTCGCCATCCTGTGAAGCAAGCAGGACCATGCCAGGGCTTGTTTTGATCTCGTCGTCAAAGCCTTTCTTACGATTGATAGCAGGCGAGGCACCGGTGGTTCCTTCCAGCTCGATGATCTTGGCTTTGCCGCCAGTATTCTGGATCAGCCAGTCAGCAACGCGCTTCCCCTGCTGAACGAAGTCGGAACCGATGAAGGTCACATAGTCCTTGTTGGGCTGGGCAAGGGTATGATCTACGTCTCGATCGATCAGGATAACGGGGATACAGGCAGTTTTGGCCTGAAGCACTGCTGGCACAAGGGCTTTCTCGGTGATGGGAGCGAGCAGGATAACATCAACCTTCTGTGCGATCATTGACTGAACATCAGACACCTGTTTATCGCCTGAGTTCGCAGCATCAGCATAAACCAGCGTATCCCCACGCTTTTGAGCTTCTGCCTTGATGCTAGCAGTTTCTGCCAGACGCCAGGGGTTATTGCTTGCATTCTGCGAAAAACCTACTTTGTAGTTGGCTTTCTTCGCCAGTTTGGGAGGTGAGCTACAACTACCACCAGCAGTAGTTCCATTCGTGCTACTGCCGCCACAAGCGGCAAGCAGAACAAAAACAAGCATGCCGATCAACAGTGATATACCGGGGCGCAGCATCTTATTGCGCTTCATAGCAAAATATCCTCCATTGAGATATTGATTAACTCAACACAGTTTGACTTTGACGAAAAGGCACAACGACACATAGGTACGGGGACAGCAGAAAATAGAGATGAGTTGTATTGTGAACGGTGAGCCTCCTTTGTTTCCACTCACTAGATGGAATTTTGTGCCACAGTACCCTTTTCAGTTCCGCAGAGCTACATGAATTTCCGCTCAGTTTGTCACAACGAGGGTCCCCGCTTCTCTACCGCTCTGTTGCCCTTAATAGTCAGCCTTGTTAACACAACATGAATATTCATCCTGACGTCCTGATAGTAGGACATTCAGACAAAAGAATGAGTCCATAGCACTCCAACCAGGTCAATTATTAAAGGAACAGAGGGAAACAGGGTTACGCTTTTATATTGGAAAAATCCTAATCGAATGGGTAAAGTATAAGCTATATTCGTGAAAATGTCAAGTATATGCAGGAATATTTTTTCTTATCTCCAAAAAATTGCTACTATAAAGTAGGAATGCCACTATAATCCCCTCTAATTATATTCAAGCAAGTGGAATGCTCATCGCGCAGGAAAGGTCCAAAGGGCCATGGTCTCTTAATGCCGGACTGATCGTCTGGAGGATGTTTGTTCCCAGGGGTGGTTCACCTTGAGTAGAGAAAGAGCATGCTCTATTTTACCCCCTTCAGCAAGAGAATTTCACAAGAGAAGAGATTACCCGCGAATTCTTGACTTTTTTAGCGTGTATCCTTTATACTTTATTGTATCGATTAGGTAGAGTCCAAAATGAAATGATTTACGGCACTCTTAAATGAGCGGCTCGACAGTGTATGGCAATTAGTGAATATATGACGGGCAAAGTGTTATTTTTAAATCTAACAGACAATAGCGAAGTAACCCTTGCATTGCTCAAGGCTCTCAGTTCTGAGACGCGCCTTGCAATCCTGGCCTACCTGGGTGATCGGTTGGTAAATATCAATGACATCGCGGCCGCTCTCCAGATCTCTCCTTCGTCCGCAACGACGCATATACAGATTCTCGAAAAAGCCGATCTTATACGGACGAAGATCATACCGGCCTCACACGGATTACAAAAGCTTTGTGGGCGTACATACGATGATGTGCATATCAAATTAGAGCGAACGGACGTTCATTCACACAATTCGTTCAGCGTGACCATGCCTATCGGCCAGTATTATGATTTCGATGTGTCTCCAACGTGCGGACTGGCGAGCGAGACTGCTCTTATCGGCTTACTAGATACGCCTGCCAGTTTTTATGAACTGGAGCATGTCTCTGCCCAGTTGCTCTGGTTTGGCAGCGGCTATGTGACCTATCGCTTCCCAAATCACCTTCCTTCCGGTGCGACAGCTGTTCGACTTGATCTGAGTGCAGAGATCTGCTCCGAGGCTCCGCTGCACCATCTGGACTGGCCTTCAGACATCACAATGTGCATCAATGGCGTAGAGATCGGGACATGGACCAGTCCCGCTGATTTCGGGGGCGAACGTGGTCTGCTGACCCCGCAGTGGTGGGGGACAAAAGATAGCCAGTACGGACAGCTGAAAATATGGAGTGTCTCATCTGATGGCAGTTATATTGATGGTCAGGTGCTCAGCTCGGTGCGCATAGAGGATCTGCGCCTGGGGGAGAGGCCGTATATTGAGGTGCAAATGAGTGTAAAGCCCAACGCGCAGAATGTGGGCGGACTCAATCTCTTCGGTGAAAAGTTTGGCAATTACCCACAGCCGCTGGTACTTCGGGCCGATTTTGTCGTTCCCCGGGTCAGTGAGACGAAACTCTTCAGCAATGGTGCTAGTTGAGGTTGAGCCATACCAACGGCTTATTGTGGCATTCTCCGTGTGAATAAGCACCATTTGTTGCTAGTTTTCCCTCCTGCCGTTTGAGAACCCAGGTACTTGCACTAGAATAACTAGCAACCTTCCATGAAAACTGTTTCGTAGTTCAAGTAGAAGTTTACCAAGAAGAGATAGGTCAGGAAAAAATGGAGCAGTTAACTCCACTTGTCTGGAATCCCATCTTGCGCGAGTACCTTGTCAACGCACCGCATCGCATGAATCGCCACGAGGGAGCAACGGCCTGCCCTTTTTGTGAAGATATCGTGCTGGGGAAAAAAGGTCCCCATGCTCAGGTGTGGTTGCATCCAAATGACTTTCCACCTTTACATCCCCCCGTAGGCGAAGCGTACGTCGTGATATATCACCGGGATCATCATCGTTCGTTCGTACAGTTAACTGTAGAGGAGGTCACCTCTGTGATACAACTTTGGCAAGAACTTTATCGTGATCTTGCCACGCGCTACCCCACAGTGATGATCTTCGAGAACAGCGGCGAGTCTATAGGACAAACGCAACATCATCCGCACGGGCAAGCATTCGGTGTTTCTGTTATTCCACCCGCCTTAGAACGTGAACTAGAAACAGTCGTGCTGGACGATGAAGCGGGGAGAGGATGCCCATTTTGCCGCGTGCTTACCGAATGTGGGGAAAGCGGGTACCAGGTAGCGGCGAATACCGTCTGGAAGGCACTGTTGCCTCCCTATGTACGTTATCCCTATGAAACGCATCTGTATCCACGCCGTCATGTGCCAAACCTTGCCGATTTGCAAGAGCATGAACTTCGTGACCTTGCCGTGCTCCTGCTGCAAGTCGTTCGTGGATATAATGCCTTGTATGATGGCGCGATGGCACCCATGCCTTATTTGCTGGGTTTGCACCAGCTTGCTGACGAACGATTCCATTTACACGTTGAGATACAGGCTATCGGACGCGCTCCTGGCAAACTGAAATACGCCGCCTCGTCCGAGTCACTCTGGGGGCTGTGGACCAATGACTCCTCTCCGCTTCGGGAAGCCCATGCATTACGAGAAGCCATTGCGAGGGTTGAGCTATGACGAATACTTTACGAGTGCTGCAACCTCCCGCGCTTAAGCTGTTTGCTACACCATTTTTAGGATACTGTGCTATTTGCAAGCACTGCATAAAACTCGCATCAACCCACGCGACTACGCGAGCGAAAAATGTGGCGGTTCAAAGCGGCAGATCATGCACAGCACTTTCATTCCGCCTTCGGCCTCATCTCTAAGTACAAACTCAGAATGAATGCGGGCTGGTAGTCTATCATTCTTCGGAAGGAAACGTTGCTATCACCACCGAACAGAGCCTCTTCGAGACAGGAGTTCCACCATCCTATGGAGGTCAATTTCACAAAGACAGGCATGCAAAAAAGGCTCTTTATCAATTTCAAACCTGCGGATAAACTCTTTCGGCTGTCAACTTAGCTGTTTGGTGCGGTTTAACACTGTTTCTTGGTCTGGTAGAGTCTCTTGAGAGGCCAATATAGAGGGAAAACATACTGTGAGGAAGCGTATACACACTGTATACATTATCGCAAAAAATAGGCAAATGCCGAGCATCGGCATTTACCTCTATCGTTAACACATCCAAAGCAGAAAAACACCCGTACCGTACACTAAAGAGTATCCTCAAAATCCTTTTCCTGGAGACCTGGCGTACAGACGGAGATAACATGGAGGTATCTATGAATTCATGGCGTGAGAAGATGACGGCTTCATGGCAAGAAAACATGATGTTGATGCAAATGGTGACGAGTATGTCTACCAACCTCATCGGTTTTCTGTTTCGTAACTTGAAGGGATACCGCTTTTGGATTGGTATCGCGTTCCTCCTGACTATTGTTCAGGTAGGATCGGACATCCTGATCGCCTTTCCCTTCAAATTTATCCTTGATAAGATTGTGAGCCATAAGGATCCCCCTCTGCCCGCTGGTATTCTTGACTTCTTTGACCAGTGGGGTGCAACGATAGGATTGGGAAGAGGGGGGGGACATTCGTTGATCGGCGTCATTCTGGCAGCTGTGTCGCTGTTGGTGATACTCAACTTCGTGAGTGCAGTCACCACCTACGCTCAAAACTCCATCGCCTCGATCGTTGGGAAATTTTTGACCGAATGGTTACGTAAAGAGCTATTTGCACAGATTCAGCGTCTGACGCTGGATTGGCATAATAAACAGAAGAAGGGTGATATTATCCAACGCCTCATTGGCGACATTGCGGCCCTTGAACGCCTGGTCACCGATGGCCTGATCGAAGTAATTACTGGTATTTTCACCCTCATCGGCTGCATCGTTATTCTGCTTTTCATCAGCGTTCCATTCACGTTGCTCTTCATTGTTGTTCTGCCGGCACTGATAGTGATCGCTTATAGTTACGCGAGAAGCACCAGGATTGCTGTCAAGAAAGCGGTGATGTCGGCAGGAGAAGTGGCGAACGTGGCAACGGAAGATGTCAACGCCATTACATTGATCAAAGCTTTCGGACTGGAAGAGCGCGAGTCTGCTCGCTTTTCGCGCTACGTGTCGCAGAATCGCATGGCCACGGTACGTGCAGGCGAGTTACAGGCTCAGCTTTCGCCTGTTTTGACGATCCTGGTAGCCCTGGCCACGGCTATTATCATTGGTGTGGGAGCTTACGTGGCGGCAGGAAATGCTTTTGCTTTTTGGTTCTTCAGCATCCCGGCTGGAGCTTTGACGATTGGTTCTCTGACCATTTTCCTCTCGTACCTTGGCAAACTCTACCTGCCGCTGCGTGCCGTCTCACGCCTGACGAGTCTGGCTGTGAACGCGCTGACAGGGGCTGAACGGATACAGGAAGTGTTTGATCAAGCACCAGAACTACTTGAAATGAGAACACCTTACAAAGGACCCACAAAGTTAAAAGGGGAAATCAAATTTGAGCAGGTCATTTTCGGTTATACACCTGGCGCTCCCATTCTTAAAGGGATTGATCTGTCTATTCCAGCTGGTCGGAAAATCGGCGTGGTTGGACTCTCCGGCGGTGGGAAGAGCACACTGATCAAGTTGATACCGCGCTTCTACGACGTGCAACAGGGCGCACTCTCAATAGATGGCATTGATACGCGCCAGATGCCGCTGAACATTTTGCGACAGAATATCAGCCTGGTACTACAGGAGTCCATTCTTTTTGAAGGAACCATTCGTGAGAACATTGCGCTGGGGCGACCCGGTGCTAGCGATGAAGAGATTATCGAAGCAGCAATGAAGGCTTCTATTCATGACACTATTATGCGCTTGCCCGATGGTTACAATACCAGGGTGCGCGAATCAGGCTCGAACTTCTCTGGTGGTCAAAGGCAACGGCTGGCAATCGCTCGCGCCATCTTGCGCGATGCCCCTATCCTGATCCTGGATGAACCGACGGCCAGCCTGGACGTTGAGGCCGAAGTCCAGGTCACTCGTGCGCTTGATCAGCTCATTATCAACCGTACTGTCCTGCTAATCTCGCATCGTCTCAGCACGCTTGGCAATGTTGACGAGATTATCGTCCTGAAGGATGGCAATATCGTTGAACGCGGCACCTTCCAGGAGTTACAGGCACTGGGTGGCGTATTCGCCGGGTTCCTCGAAGAGCAGAATCGCTACAATAAAGAGCGGAAGGGTACACAGTCAATGGTACGCCTGGGAGAAATAGCCTGGACAGATGATAGTGAGGCAACGCTGCGGTCCCGGAACAGGATACCGCTGCCAGCATCTACACCGCAGGCGCGTATTGCAATTGAGGTCGATGGCAAAATTGTCGAAGAACGCGCCCTCACTGGCAAGAAGACAGTGCTCACCATTGGTCGACTGCCGAGTAATGATGTAATCGTGTCATCACACGCTGTTTCGCGTATGCATGCCAGACTGCATTGGAAGGACGGCATGTGGCTCATCGAGGATACCGAAAGCCTCAACGGGCTGATATATCGAGGAAATCGTGTAGATCAGTTGGCCCTTATGAATGGAGATCGCATTAACCTCGCGCCGGGAGCAGCTATTCAATTTACGGATGTAAATTGAACTATAGTAGGTTGGATAGGAATAAAGTATCCTTTCCAAAGACAGCAACGGATTAGCATGCCCCGTTCATAGTTGAAAGTGTGTCGCAGGCGTGAGAGAAAGATCGATGCCCAGCAAAATGCGCTTGTTCATAGTCTTCTACGTTATGATGTGCTTGTTTTTACAACTGATCACGCGGTGCTGGCCAAAGAGAAACCGGCTAGACGAACGACGTATGTGGGATTTCTTGCATCCAACCACATACTGTATAGACGTCGTATACAGCATGGGGGAAAATAGGCAAATGGGGTTGTAGCCATTATCGCGCTTTGCAGTAAACAGAACGAAGTGGCCGCATCGGCATCACCCAGCTCGACAATCACAACCAACACTGTTCGCCACACCAGGAAGCAATCTCGCGGATTGGTAGTGCTGACAGTGTTATGTTTAACATAGACAGCTCTAGTAACTGACTTAACAAGCTCTTGCAAACACATTTATCTTCATGTACAATCAATCCAGAAACATAATATAGTAATATCCTGATAATGGATACCAATTAATTACGCATGAGGTCTGGCTATTTGGCGGAACGTGACTAAGAACTAGTTAAAACTACTTCGTATAGGAAGAATCGGGCAGTTAATACTGTTCTGACAACAATATCGGAGTATAATATACTTGATTCTGACGGAAAAGGATTTTTTTAGTGGCTTCAGACCTGTTACATAAAAGTTCAAGCGACGAGCTGGAAGAAAAGCTTGCTCGGTTACGAGCAGGCAAATCACTGCGTGTCGTTGATTTATTTTCCGGGTGTGGAGGAATGTCTCTAGGCTTGATGCACGCTCAATATACTATTCTAGGAGGCATTGAGATCAATGTGCAGGCTGTAAACACCTATGCAAAAAATCTTTTCAAAGGCATGGATGAGAAAACAATCGAACTTCATAACACTCCTCATGATATTACTACCTTCACACCAGAACAATTTTTGCATGAGATTCTGCGAGAAGAGCATGCTGAAAATTTAGTGGATGTAATCGTTGGGGGACCGCCATGTCAGGCATTTTCACGCATTGGTCGCGCAAAATTACGAGCGGTAAGACAGAATCCTGATGCCTATCTTGATGATAAACGTTCGAGTCTGTATCTTCGTTATCTCGCTTATGTGGACTTTTTCCGACCCCTTGCTATTCTTATGGAGAATGTTCCAGATATTATGAATTATGGAGGTAAGAATGTTGCAGAAGAAATAGCCGTTTCCCTTGAGGGAATGGGATATCGCTGTCATTATACCACTTTGAACACCGCCCACTATGGCGTTCCTCAATTACGACAACGTTTCTATCTCTTCGCGATACTGGATGCTCTTGATATTAACCCCTACTTCCCTGAGCCAACCCATTACATTCAAGTACCTTCTGGCTACGCATCTGCCCATTCTGTTGCAATGAGTGCAATAGAGCAAGATTTATTCAATACGGCTAGATACATTGAGCCACCATCGTCCGTAGACGCCAGGTACAAGGCTGTTACCGTACGTGATGCACTGGCTGATCTCCCGCCAATTATGGCGCACCTCGAAGGAAATATGCTAAGAGGTGTTAGAAAATTTAATACACTGGCCCACTATATACCGAATATCAAACCATCAAAATATGCGCACGATATGCGTAGATGGCCCGAGTTCGAGTCTTATGAAGGTGTGTGGGATCATGTAATTCGTTCTCTACCTCGCGATTATCCGATTTTTGAGCGTATGAAGTATGATGACCAGTATCCACAGGCCCACCAGATTGCATGGGAACTGTTTCAGGAGAAACTTAGAAAGTATCAGGAGCAACATGGTCTGGAAGCCACGGAAGATTCAGAGACATATAAGGATTTGTTAAAAAAAACCGTACCCCCCTACAAGTTAGGTCGGTTTCCCAATAAGTGGTGGAAACTCAATCCTGATCAGCCCTCACGTACTTTAACTGCACATATGGGAAAAGATACCTACTCTCACATTCATTATGACTCAACCCAGGCCCGTGTAATATCTGTACGTGAAGCCGCTCGGCTACAATCTTTCCCTGATGGTTTCCAGTTTGTTGGTGCTATGAATTCGGCATTCGCTCAGATTGGAAATGCTGTCGCTCCTCTCCAATCTTATGCGCTGGGCGAGTACATCAGGCATCTTTTGCTCAAAACCATCAGCCCAGCATATGAAATAGCCTTGCGGTAAGTATCCTTTTAATTAGGATCGAGATTCTATCGAAAGAAAAGCTGATTGGTTACGATAAGATAACAGGATTATGTCAGGAATTATTGAAGTAAACCATCATTCTCTTCCTCTTAATCAGTTCCATCTCAGCCTTCGTTCCTGGGATACTAGATACAGACGCATTTATCCCTGGCGTACCACTGATGATCCTTTCCATGTCATGATAGCTGAATTAATGTTGCGACGTACACAGGCACATCAGGTCGTTCAGATCTACAAGAATTTTATCGCGAAGTATCCTGATACCTATGCACTTGCCTTGGCACCAGCAGAAGAGGTGACCCACTCTCTGTTTTCTCTTGGCCTTTCATGGCGGATACCTGCTTTTCAGCAGGTAGCAAACACGTTGATAGAGCAATATGCTGGCGCGGTACCTTCCAACTATGAAGCACTCGTAGCCTTGCCTGGTATTGGTGACTATGTTGCCAGTGCTATTTGTTGTTTTGCCTTTGGACAGGCGATGATTATTGCTGATACCAATACTGTACGCGTAGCAGGTCGCCTGTTCGGTATACCGACATATGCCGAGTCACGACGCAGAAAATCTGTTCGCACATTGTTAGAATCACTACTTGATAAAGAATATCCGAAATCATATAACTACGCTATGTTAGACCTCGCGGCACTTATCTGTACACCTGCAAAACCGAATTGTGCAGCGTGTCCTTTGTTATCTTACTGTATCACTGGACAGGAGCGAACTGTATGACAGACTGGTTAACGCAAGCTGATCGCGAAGAAGCTATTTATGTGCTGAAAAAGCGTCTGACTGCTGCACAAATACGAGCAGTGGTAGGTCGTGATATAGAACGACTGGTAGCAAGAACAGAGAACGTAGGGGAGCTTTACCATTCTCGTATCCTTGACGATGATCTTGCCAGTTTCCTTATAGATCTGACAGGTACTGATCTTTTGAAGGAACGTGCATTAAGGCATGAATTAGTGAAAAGCCTTTCCGAAGATCAACTTACAACCCTTGCTTCCTGGAACGGAGAAAAATCCGCACGTAGTTTACATGCTCGCATCGAACAAATTGCTAGCAGAAAATGGGTTGTTGGTAAGCAGTGGGCTAGAAATTTTGCCAGCTTCCTCGGATTTCCCAAAATATTTGCTGGAATAGTAGGGAGTCCGGATGGCCCATCAATCGAAGAGGTTGAACCCCGGATTCCTTTACCCGAGTTGCATGAATATCAGAAGGATCTGCTTATGAAAGTCCAGCATGTAATGGATTTACTACCAGGTAGCAACCGTGCAATCCTCAGCTTGCCTACAGGTGCTGGTAAGACCAGGACAGCTGTAGAAGCTTTGCTCAATTGGTGGAACAGGAACGAAGCAACTAGATCGTATATCATATGGATTACACAAAGTGATGAGCTATGTGAGCAAGCAGCGGAAGCGTTTCGTGAGGTATGGATAGATCGTGGAGGCAAGGGACCACGGAAAATACTTCGAATCTTTCGTTATTGGGGAGTCCATAAGGCATTACCAGACGCCTTTGGAGATGGCGTAGTTATCGCAAGCATCCAAAAACTCAATGAAACTATTCAGACTGATGCGGGAAAGGCAGAGATGGAGCGGATTGCTGAAGATACTGCTGTAGTTGTCATAGACGAAGCACATCACACGTCTGCACAATCTTATACCTCTGTCCTAGAAACATTCGGTATTGTTTTTGGACGGACTAATAGTTCTATCATCCCTCTTCTTGGTCTAACTGCTACTCCATATCGAGGTATTGCAGCAGAGGAAAATAAGAATCTGGCTCGCCGATTTCACAGCCAGCTACTTGTCCCTGATAATTTAGGTAAGGATCCACTTCACACTCTGCGAGAGATGGGAATACTCTCTCATATAGATCATCGAGTTCTCAGTACAGGACGCACATTTACTTTGGAAGAGGAGGAGGCACGGCGATTCCAGAAAATGGGCCAGTTACCCGATAGCTTTTTACTAAAAGTTGGCCGCGATCATCAGCGTAATGCCTTTTTGTTGAAGACATTACTTGATTTGCCGATTGATTGGCCTATATTATGCTTTGGTTGCTCCCTTGAACATGCCAGTGCTCTGGCTGTCCTGTTACGTCGTAAAGGGCGTAGTGCAGCTTTCATTAGTGGGGAGACACGTAGGGCAACGCGTCGATACTTGATCGAGGAATTTCGCAATGGACATTTGCAGATACTTTGCAACTACGGAGTACTTACCACAGGTTTTGATGCTCCAAAAATTCGCGCTATTACCATTGCTCGCCCAACAACCAGTGTTGTGCTTTATGAGCAGATGATCGGACGTGGTATGCGCGGTCCTTTGAACGGGGGCACGAAAGAATGTCTGGTTATCGATCTGGCAGATAATATCAGCCGTTTTCAGGGTCAGATGGCATATAAACGAATGGAAGAATATTGGCGGTAACAGATTTGCTCATTTCTCCGAGATTAACTGCACTTTCTATAAATGCATCTCCATAATCTTCAACACAATTATATGGTGTTATCTATTCTGATGCATACCTCATCAGCAATTAACCTATTCAGCAGCGCAATAGCTTCTGAGGCAACTTGGCCTTCTATCTCTACTCCTATCTCAATATTTCCTGACAGACCATGGTAGGTCAGGTTGGCAGAAGTGACAAGCATGTATCGCTGATCCGCGATAGCAATCTTAGCATGTAGGGCTGATCGAGGATCATCAGGTGTTTCAGCACGTGTATAGAGTAGTGGTAGTCGCTGATTGGAGGGCCAGCAAGCTTGAAGTATCGGTAGCTTCTCTTCCATACGATCACCGATCAGTACGACCTGTACTCCTCGTTTCTGTGCTACCGCGAGATGTTGGAATACGACTGCTGCTCCTCCTGTCAGGACATATCCAACGATGATCATTTCTTGCTGAGCTTTGTCTATCAGGTCTAACAAGACACTCATCGTACTACGAGTTGAAGCTAGCGTACTAATTGGCCCTGTCCATACCAGCCGTACTGATGGTGCATCCGATACAGCTTTACTGTATGCGGCGCGAGATGCAAGAAGAGCTGCCACCAGTGATTCTATGCTCCCATCTTCGCTTTGCCAGTTACGTAACATCGTTGTCACATTCCTTGCTTCAGAAGTGGAAAGATGTAATATATGTTGTACCTGAAGCATTCCCGCTGATAATGGCAGTACACCATTTGAGAGTGCTACCACAAGCTGCTTTATTTGTGCGTCTTTGAAGGCACGTGCTATTGCAACGACCTCAATAATACTACGGCTTCCCGGTTCCAGTAACGACATGCTGCTCCTCAATCAAAATAGCCAGTTCCGCTTGTTCCTACTAGATCACGAAGTAACGCTCGATCAAGAAAACGGTTGGCAAGCTCACAGGAAGTTTCTGCGAGAAGGCTACAAGCATGGCATGATGCACCGGTGAGCTTTCCGGTTTGACGGGGATCATGTTCGGTACAGAGTGGATCAGATGAGCACCATTGTGAATTTTCGAGTAGTGCTTGCAATGTTATACTGAAACGGTCTTTGAGTCCCTGTTGTACCAGACCTCCCAGGCTTCCATCGGAGTCCGCGCTGGCAGTATAAATTAACAGACCACACATATCCTGGCCGGAGTAGATGCGCTCCCGTAAAGATGAAGACGAGTAGCCACAATCCAGGGATAACTGGCGAATAAGAAGATGAGCCAGCGTATGTAACAGTACCATCCTTGGAGCCAGAGAATTTGCTGGAGGTAATTCCCGTTGAATGCGCCATGCGGCATAAGCAGTATCCAGTTTTCTCACACGTTCCTGTACCTTTGGACGACTTTCCCATGTACGAACTCTATCAGGTGCTAACTCTACAAAGATGCCCTCTCCTCGATGTTCTACCGCCGGAAGCCAGCCCTGTGGATTTTGCGCAATGGCAGCAAATTGTTGATCACTGTTATCCGAATCAGGTGGATCAATGCGTGTAAAACCACGTAATACGCAGACTTCGCGTAGCCGTGAAGCAAGCATGATCCGAGCAATGCTTGCTTGATATTGCGTTGGCACTGGCTCGCGACGAATTTGAAAATCTAACGAAGCGATGCCACTACTAGGATTACGAAATGCCAGAAATTCTTCCTTGCGTAAACTTGTCATAGTAGTTGTGCTTGTCAGACGCTCACGAATAGCCTGCATCACATCTTCTATGTTGAGTTCTTTGAATACAGGCAAAGCTTCTACTACTGTACGCCTTACATCTTCTGGCAGCGGACCCAGTGTTTGCCAGTGTTCATTTAGCAGGGCATGTAACGGGTTACTCCAAGGAGGAATTGAAAGGCCGCTGAACGTCATGGAAAAATACACATTGGATGCGCCCCGTAAAACGCTACGTATCTTTTGCGTGCAATCCTCTTCAGAAGCTCCGATTAACCAGGGCCGCTTCCCTCTACAGGTAAAATCCTGCAATGCTTTTGGACCAAGTGCTCCTGAAAGGGATCGTTTTTGCTCACAGGTATCACATCGCACAATAAGGTCAGCCAGAGCTGCGGTACGTTTCTGATTGATAAGTCTCAATTGTGGTTGCCCTTTACAGGCTCCCTTCTGATGAACCCACCAGTTCCAAGGAAATTCATCTACATGACCGGCAGGACAGATAACAATAAGGCGAGCCGGATAGGTAGTTGAACCACATTCTTTACATCTTTTGCTCCAGGAGAATAGACCGCAGTTTGAACAGATCATATTTTTGGGAAATCGAATGCAGGGAAGGTCACCACCAAATCTTTTCATTGATGGAGCACGAAAACCAGTAACTCCAAGAGCACTCTCGAGTCGTGGTTCATGGATAATCTGTCCAGCTGGCCACTTGTCAATACCTGCCACCATCACTGACTCGCTCGGCAAATCGACTACCGCTCCTGGTCCGAATGTGGTGATAATCTGGCTGAGACGAAGCTTGCCTCCCTTTAATGGATATTGTTGGGATGGAAGCCCTGAAACTGTGTTTGATGATGTTGTCATGGCTTACTCCTTAGTTCGACCAATCCATAAAAAGTTGAGCCTCTCCTTCGACTTCGCGTAGTGAGTTCAGCGTAGGACGTGAGCCGCCGCTACGTTGCTCCTCAGCAGGATGCATTAGTTCGTGTATCTGTTCATCACGTTTATAGGGATTCTGAGCATAACGTAAGCTTGCTTTGTATCTAGTGATCATATTTCTCCACCAGTCCATCAGGGTTAGAAGCTGTTCAGTGACTTCGTTTGTGGCCTCTGGATCAATCTGTGCCGCACGATCCAGGACATATGATGTGATCCGTTTTGCTACTGGATGTGATGGATCAAACTGATCTGCTGCATTATTTGCAGTCCATTGCTCACGAAGTATTCTTGCCAGTGCAATCATGATTGCATGTAAGGCACGATCACGCGCTCTGGAGGCAAATGGTGTTACGCTTGTCGCTTCAACATGGCGGTAAATGGCCTCATGGTAGGGACGAAAATGCTCATAGTGTGAAATGTCACGGGGGCGAGACCAGTTATATACCGTAACAACAAGCCCTGGTGCGCGTAGTTGCCTTCCAATCCGGCTGGAGGCCTGAATGTATTCTGCGCTGGCTTTTGGCTGACCATTTATTACCATCAGTCCTAACCGATCAATGTCCACCCCAACAGAGATCATATTTGTAGCGAGCAGTACATCAATAGCTCCCTGGTCGCCTGCCGGGACTTCGAGTAACTTGAGAAGTTCAGGAATCTTATAAGATGCAATGCGACTTGTTAATTCGCGATCTTCATTCTTTATTTCTCGCACGGGCTGGTTGTTACGTCGTTTAGCAAGATATTCAATGCGCTGGACAATGTCATCTTCCACAAGCCTTAATGCGCCTCCCAGCTCCCGCAGGCTATTGAAATAGCCAAGCAGCGTAGAATAGGCATCAGCTGCATTCGAGCCATATTGCACAAGTTGCTCGCCTGCCACCTGTAGTAACAGAGCGTAAACACGTACCAGTGCTGTTTTGACGCTACGTCCGGGAGCGCAGACGCCGACATAGTATCGCCCTGGTCTCACCGAGAGAGGTTGAACCTGAGCGAAAAATGAATCGTTTATATTTAATCCGGATGGAGGGAACAGACGAACCTCACGTGCAAATAATCCTTTGACCTGATCACTGGCACGCCGTATTGTTGCAGTCGAAGCCACAACCTTTGGCCGTACCGCTTTTCCACTTCTATCATCAAATGAGGTGCAAAGTACGTCAATGGCTGTTTCATACAGACCTGATAAGGTACCCAGAGGTCCCGATATCAGATGCAGTTCATCTTGAATGATAAGCTCCGGCGGTAAGAACGGCTCACAGCGTACAACGGTGACTGATGGTGATTTACTAATTCCTCTATGTGTTTGAGGATGAGAGTCAGTATGCACGAGATATCCGTGCTTTGGACAACAACGGTCAACTTGACCGAATAAAGCCATTGTCAGCGGCTGCCAGGGAAGCCTGGCAAATTTATCGACTGTTGCCAACAGCAAAGAGGGACATTGATGATAGATATCTTCATCAACCAGCACCGCTGGAATTCCCCCATCCAGTTTCTGCTCCGTTCCATGAAACTGACATTCCTTGCGTGGACAGACAAGCACCATCTGATCTGTACTCTGATCAATATGATAGTTCCAGGCAGTTAATCCCTCTCCACACCAGGGACAGAATGGTAACTGAACGGGATTTCCTTCCTTCACTTCAACGCCCTGACGGAGTTTATCCAGTGCTTCTTTAGCGTCGTTAATATTGTTAGGCGTAGCTGACGCTCCGACCCACAAACCTATCTGGAAGGGTCGCTTTCCCCATTTCTGCGGATCGCGGCGTCGCAACTCTTCGCATGCACAGATCAGTGCTGTTGCTCGTTGAAATTGTTGCGTAGTCAGTAGTCGAAGAGTGTAGCGCATGACAACGGTGACGCCACCATCTCCATTCATGCCATTTCTTTTTCCTCGCAGTCTTCGTAACGCGAGGGTAAAAGCTGTAAGTCCCAGATAAGCCTCAGTCTTACCACCGCCAGTAGGGAACCAGAGCAGATCTACCAGATTGCGATCATCACTGTCTGGATTAGCAATACTAGGAAGGTTGAGAAGAATAAAGGCAATCTGGAATGGACGCCAGGAGCCGGTCCAGGCTAGTGTAGCCCTTTTTCCTGTACGACGATACTGCTGTGCCCACTCGCTGTGAGACCGTTGAAGCAGCATGGCCTGATTGGCAAAACGGAAAGCCTCGAATGCCTGTGCATCCTGGTTCAAAAGCTCTAATCCCTCTCTCATTCTGTTTAGAGCCTGGGAGCAGAGATCTAGATGAACATTGGCTGTATTTCGCAGTTTATCTGTTGCAATGCCTGGAACCTCAAGGTTTCGTTCACGAATCCATTGCTCATAAGCATCAAGTACAGGAGCCAGAAGACTGGAAACTTCAGCAGGAGTTGTATCTTTCTTCCCAAGTGCCAGCATCTCCAGACCCGGTATAGTATTTGGAATGGTGGCCGCTAGTTCATAGGAAGGGATTTGTGTAGTCCATAACATAGCGGCATGGTCGCCCTGGATATCATCCCAGTCTACAGCACATCCATGTCCTACAGCGAACTCGTAGCAGTCGCGATAGAGAAGCTGATAGGATTCCAGATCTGCATCTAGTGGAAGCATACCTTCAGGAACACGGTGAACGAATGGGCGAATGTTCTCCCAGCTGCGGACCTGAATATATGGCTGAAATAAGCAGATATTATCAATATCTACCACGTCAGTTGAATTATTCTGATCCGGCAGACGATTGCGGTTCACTAGGAAGATAGAAACACTCAGTTTTCCTGTGCGAGACCGCACGATCCATTCCAGACTACCATCATTCTCAAGCTTCTTTCTCCCGTTGTTTGCAGATAATGACACAGGTATGCTATGATTTATTTGACGACGTTGCCATCCATCGTTTGTCTTAGGAGTACCCTCCTGTTCGCTACTTTTCGTATACAACCCATAACTTATCGTGACCTCCAGCTGTTCAACACCCTTCTCTACTGAAAAAGACAACCCGATTGATGCTGGATTCATCGTCTGTGAGAGTATTACCACATCAGCATCAGTCTCATCTTCATCCTCAACTGCGTCTACTTCAAGTTTCTCATCTTCTTCTGGAGGAGGTGCGACATTAGCAGGGTAAAGAATGCCTGTAAGATATTCGACCGTTGGCCGGTCGCTCAGCAGTTCATTCTCACTATGGGGACCAATCAAATCACGCCGTAGTTCATCAAGTAGTTGGGTACGCAAATCAGTTATCGTGGGCAATATCATTCTTCCAGTCCTTGTCTAGTTGTTCTTATCAGACCCCGAAGTTGATTAATCTTTTAAGACAGGAAATTGCAAAATAAATCTGGTTCCCTGTCCATATTCATCATCCTGCCGAATGTTTCCTTGCATTGCACGCAGCAGTTCTTGCGTAATATAAAGTCCGAGACCACGCCCACCATTGCGAAGCGATACAAACGGCTTGAAGATATTCTTCCTCATATGAGATGGAATACCTGGGCCAGTATCTGTAATAGTGATAGTGCGTACATTCTTATCCAGAGCCACCTTGATGTGGCGCAATCCATGCCACCCTTCCAACCAGACACAAGCATTATGCACCAGATTGTCTAGTATCTGAACAAGAGAAGCTGGGCGTGCCATGATATCGAAGTCATCTCCTTCAATTTCGACAGCAATACCAGCGGAGCGAATCAGATATTCGTTTAATTTGAATGCTAGTCCGACGGATTCATATGCACTGACGGGAACTGTTCGCTGCATGCGCCATCCAGCCTCATAAGGAGCGAGTACACGGAACTCATTGCGGAGTGCTCCCATGCAAGCATCGAGAGTACGAATGGCCTCAGACGCTAGACTATCGCCTTTGTTAAGATCACGTAAGTTACGAAGGGCAGCCAATGCGGCATTGACCTGATGTCCAAACTCATGTGCAACACGCTCTGCTGCCATTCCTGTAGCAGCCAGATGCAGAAGAACCTGCGTTCGTTGCTCTGCTTCAGCTTCGCCTTGTTTCTGGTAGGTTGCGGCAGCTTGAAGGTAATCCAGGAGTTGATGCATCGCCTGACGTTGGGTCAACTGTAGAGGTGATGGAGGCGGCGCAGGAACAGCTTGCGTTACTACTGGTTCTACCTGATGCACAGTTTCAAGTAGCGACACAGGCTGTTCAACTTTAACGGGGGTGGACGTAATCTGACTGACCGATTGAACAGAGGGTAAAGCTAATGGTACCTCTATTTTTACAACGATATCATCCCGTGCTGTTTCTCTTACATTCTCAGCAAGAGTTCGTGCTTTCTGTAAGGCGTCTCTGGATGGTTCATGGCTCCCAGCTTTTGGCCTTTTCTCCATTTTCTGTCGATCTTGAAGCCATTGTGAGGTAAAGACATTGATAGAGGCTCTCACAAGTGCTCGTAGATCACAGAAAGCAGCATTATCAATTAATCCCTCGCGGTTGGTCTTATCTCGTAAACCTGGTGTTTCTTCCTGGAAGACCTCGACAAATCCGATGATCTGCTGGTTGCCAATACGCTCTGATGGATTATTGATGCGCTCTTTATCCAGGTCCAGCCAGTCATTTCCAGGCTCTCCATATGGCAGCACACGCAGCTTATCCCTGAAGATTGATACTCCGGTCATTGCATCTAGATCCGCGCGAGACACTCCACTTTGATGGAGGTACTCCTGCGTTCTGTCCCATACATAGAAGTTCAGGTAAAATGGGCCACTGCTATTACTTTCTGTAGAGAACATCTCGTTCTTCGCTGCCGGAATAAGGTTATAACTCTCCACGGCAACAGAGCGCTCCTGCACCGCAGGGTGGTGGCAAGAATACTCGTAATCAAGGAAACCTTCTTCTGTTATCAACCCTTCAAAAACGTAGTGGGCACAATCCAAGATATCACTATTGCTGATATCTTGATATGCAGGGAAATCAGGACAATGGAAAGTGATCTGGAAATCCACTTTATGCTGCCCTTGATGAGGACTTTGTAACCGTCGTAGTGCTCGCTGGACCTTTGCTACCATGCTTTCTGCCCATGGAGTTCGGGCCCACTCAATGACAAGGATGGTACCGGTCGCATCTTCGGTGAAAATGAGAGGATCGCGCTCATAGAGTACGACCACAACATCCTCTAGATAAGTCTCTTCTCGATCGAAATCATCCCAATTGATTTGAACAACCATTTCAGATGAAGCCGCAGAACGGCTTATTAACTGAAGTTTATGTCCGAGTTGCTGAACAGCGAAGCGACCAACACCTTTCTCTCCGATAGGAAGTCGCCCAAGTGGTGTGCGCTGTTTGGCCTTCTTCTGTCGCTCCTTATGATTGACTGCTGGGCTCAGCCATTTCTGTTCTATATCTTCGCGTGTCATACCAAACCCATTATCGCGAAGTACAACCCGCGTCGTTTCTGGTGTGTTAAGCTCTAGAAGCTCTATTTCAACACGAGTTGAGTCTGCATCATAGGCGTTTTTCACCAGTTCGATCAGCCCTACAGCTTGATCGCTAATCAGTTGTTCGCCGAGCAATGAGAGAAGACGAGCTCGTGGACGAAAAACAACATACGGTGAATCGGGTGTATTCATGAATTAAGTGATCCTCTTCGCTACCAACTTTCAAGCAAATGTAAATATAAGTAGCTACTATTGAAGGTGTGTTCTCAGTACTTCTAGCGAATTTGAAATTAAATCCATCTACGAATGCTTGACGATAACTATATCACAGCAGAGATAGATTGACTAGTACATGGAGGTGTAAATATGTCCATGATCTTATCACCCCCAGATGCGCTCACCGAGCAGATTTGATCGTGGATTCTTTTATCTCCATCTGTACTAGTAGCTTCCAAAGCTTCGGACAGAATATCATGTAGCCGTATGCCAAACTAAGAGTACTTTTCTCGAAGCCCTCAACACTAAAGGAAGTAACTTAGTAAAAGGAAAGGAGTCAAGCATCGGCATTTATCTCTACTATTACTGTTTGATCCTATCATCCTCTGGACAACACTATTCGTCTTCAGGTGAGTTGTTGGTTATATCGGCGACATCGCGGCCCTTGAACGGCTGGTCACTGATGGCCTGATCGAAGTAATCGCTGGTATCTTCATCCTCATCGGTTGCATCGTTATTCTGCTTTTCATCAGCGTTCCATTTACGTTGCTGTTCATCGTTGTTCTGCCGGTGCTGATAGTGATTGCTTATAGTTATGCGAAAAGCACCAGGATTGCTGTCAAGAAAGCGGTGATGTCGGAGAGGATACCGAAAGCCTCAACGGGCTGATATATCGAGGAAATCGCATAGACCAGTTAGCCCTCATGAATGGAGATCGCATTAACCTCGCGCCGGGAGCAGCTATTCAATTTACAGCCGTAAGGTGAAAAAAAATACTTTACTTCTGCCCTTAAGTATGGTATTCTCTCTAATAACCAGTATATATGGCATTTACGCGAGACATGTCTCTTCCCAGGGGTGGACAGAGAGGAAGCACCAAAGGCTGAAAGTGCTCCTACCAGCAAGAGGATGATACCCCTCGCTAGCCTGCACAGAGTCAGTAATGTGTACGACTCGACCTCGTTAACGGTCGGTAGAGCGCGTTTTTCTGCTCATGTGAGCTATTCCTTGTCATTCTGAGCGAAGCGAAGAATCTCTTCCGCCAGATGGTGGAATTGACTCGCGGGGAGAAATGCGGAAGCTGGGTGGAACCACGAAGAGTGTTATGCCTTTTCGTCCCAAGGGTGGGATGGAAAGGTTTTTTTATTGTCCGTTTTGTTTTGAGGAGGATTCATCATGTCGGTTGAAGCAGAAATCCTGCAATCAGTGAGCTATACACCGATCCAGCGCATGCGCCACTCGGCGGCGCATGTGATGGCGGAAGCTGTGCAGGAGATTTTTCCCGATGCCAAACTTGCTATCGGGCCGGCCATTGAGAATGGCTTTTACTATGATTTTGAACTGCCCCGTGCGCTTACCCCTGATGACCTGCCCGACATTGAGCAGCGGATGGCACGGATTATCGCTGACAAGTACCCATTTATCCAGGATCGCTGGTCACGCGAGAAAGCTCTGGAGTACTTTCGAGCGAAGGGGCAGACGTACAAGGTTGAACTGATCGAGAATCTGCCGGATGCCGAGGTGGGCATTTACCAGCAAGACACGTTTCTGGACCTGTGCCGTGGCCCGCATGTGGAGAATACGAGCGAGATCGGTCCCTTTAAGCTGATGAGCGTGGCGGGTGCCTATTGGCGCGGGGACGAGCATCGCCCCATGCTGCAACGTTTGTATGGCACGGCGTGGTTCACGCAGGAGGAACTCGACCAGTACCTGTGGCGATTGGAAGAGGCACAGAAACGCGACCATCGCAAGCTGGGACGCGAACTCAAACTCTTTGTGTTGAGCGATGAACTGCCGGCTGGCGTGCCGATGTTCTTGCCACGCGGTGAGACGCTGCGCTACCAGATGGAGAGCTATGTGCGCGAGACGCAGGAAAAGTATGGCTACCAACACGTCTGGACGGCGCACCTGGGCAAGGTGAAGCTGTACAAGACGTCGAAACACTGGTATACGTACCGCGAGAACATGTTCCCTATTATGCAGGGCGAACAAGAACTTTCGGAAGACGATGCCTACGTACTCAAACCGATGAACTGCCCGCATCATATCACGCTCTATAAGTCACAGATGCACAGCTATCGCGAGTTGCCTGTGCGTTATGCCGAGTTCGCGACGCTGTACCGCTACGAGAAAGCGGGCGTATTGACGGGCCTGGCACGCGTGCGCAGCCTGACGCAGGACGATGCCCACGTCTTCTTGCGCCCTGATCAGATTCAGGAAGAATTTGATCGAGCAGTGAACCTGACGCTGGAGGTTTTCAATACCTATGGTTTGCAAGATTACTGGATCTCGCTCTCGCTGCGCGATCCATTGAACAAGCAGGATTATGTTGGCAGCGATGAGGTGTGGGAGATGGCCGAAGGGGCATTGCGTTCCGCCGCCGAGACGCGTGGTATTGAATACAAGGCCGTACTCGGTGAGGCTGCATTTTATGGCCCCAAAGTGGACTTTATGGTGCGCGATGCGCTGGGGCGCGAATGGCAGTGCGCCACGATACAGCTAGACGTCAACCAGCCGGAGAATTTCGGCCTTGAGTATATTGGCGAGGATGGCCAGGCACATCGCCCGATTATTATTCACCGGGCGGTGACGGGTTCCACGGAACGCTTCATGGCGATGATTATCGAGCACTTTGCCGGTGCCTTCCCAGTCTGGCTGTCTCCGGTACAAGCGATGGTGATCCCTATCGCCGACCGACACAACGAGTATGCTCATCAGGTGATGGAGCAGCTGAAAGCGGCGGGCGTGCGGGTGGAAGTTGATACGCGCAGTGAGCGCATGAATGCCAAGGTGCGTGACGCGCAGATGCAGAAGATGCCCTATATGCTGGTCGTTGGCGATAAGGAGGCGGCGAACAAAGCGGTCGCCGTTCGCTTGCGCACGAACGAGAATCTAGGAGCGGTGCCGCTAGCCGAGTTCATCGAGCGCATTACGGGTATTATCAAGACACGGAGTCGGGAGTTGTAGGGGTATAGATTGTCAGGCATCAAAAATGGACGGCCATGGCCGTCCATTTTTGGTGTCTGGCTTGGTTATGCCATGCGGGCGCGGGAACAGGTGGAGGCTTCCCGCGTGTCGGTCTTATTTCACCACACGGAACGAGAGATGGGTTGCTCCCGGTGTCTCAAGCGTCCGGATGTGTTCCAGGTGGATCGGTGAAGCACCCAGGTGATCGAAGAGGCGAACGCCCTGACCCAGGAGAACATGGGCAATGCTCATATGGATTTCGTCGAGCAGACCCGCCCTCAAGGCTTGTTGGACGGAGCTGGCACCATGCAGGGCCACATTTTTCTCGCCTACGAGCTCCTTTGCCTTCGCAATCGCGCTTTCAATACCATCGGTCACAAAGTAATATTGCGTCTGGCCTTTTTTCACGGGTGCTCGGGCTTGCGATTGCAAGACAATCACCGGGCCGGGGATAGGTGTGCCATCAGGCATGACCCACCCCTGCTCACTGTCAATCTGATCGAAGCTTCTGTGCCCCATGATCACCACGCCGGTCTCGTTCAGCTGCTCGCCTGCGACTTCAAAGAAATGTTCCATTGCGCTTCCCATCCAGGCGAAGACTTCTGAGACGCCATCATTTTTATCAGCGATAAAGCCATCCAGTGAGACTGAAAGGCCAAAAAGGACTTTTCCCATGATTTTCTCCTTTTCTTTTCACTCCATTTTTATCGAACACCACACGCCGACTCGAACGCCAACAATTTCCTGTTCCCCAACACGGGAGTTCAGCGATTGATAATCAAACATCGGTGTCCTCCATTCGAGAGCTTTTGTGTTGCTCGGTGGCCTGCAATTCCAGGAGATAGTCGTCCAGACGGTCGAAGCGTTCTTCCCAGAGGCGGTGAAAAGAGTGAAGCCAGGCCTCCAACTCCTGGAACGGTTCGCGCCTCAACTGATAAATTCTCCGGTTGCCTTGCGGCTGGACCTCCACAATGGCAGCCTCGCTGAGCACCTTGAGGTGCTTGGAGGCCTGCGGTTGCTGTAATCCCAGCCGCTGGGTGATCTGGCCGACTGTCAGAGGGCCATCGCGCAACAGTTCGACAATGTGTGCGCGATTTGGCTCCGTCAGAGCAGTCCATAGTGTTTTCATGGTTCTAGTATACCTGAAAAGGAATATACTTGTCAAGATATATTCCTGGAAAAGAATATTTTGATCGAACATGAAGGATGGCGATTGACACAAGCTGAACTTCGTTGTAATTTGGGAATGGCTGGAGGTACCGGCAAGCTCATTAGCGAGCACAAGGGACTCTGTGGCGAATGACCCTATCGGTGTTATCTGTCTGGGAGAGAGACAGGTAACACCAGTAGGACGCTTAGTTATGCCAGGTAGCGATAGGCCGGTAGGGTCAAGAATTCGACGAATTGTTCGTCGGTGATGATCTGGTCGAGGATGGTGGCGGCTGTCTCAAATTGGCGCGAGGGATAGTCTTTCTCGCCGACCATAGTGCGAAGTGCTTGCAGTTCCTCCGCCTCTATCTGCCGGAAGAGGTCAACGGTGACTTTACGACCATCGGTGAGGATGCCTTGAGGATGGCGAATCCACTGCCAGATTTGCGCCCTGGAAATCTCGACGGTGGCGGCATCTTCCATCAGGTTGTTGATCGGCACGCAGCCGGAGCCGCGCAGCCAGGACTCCATATATTGCAGGCTGACGTTGATGTTGGTGCGCAAGCCGGCCTCGGTAATCGTGCCATCGGGGACAGCCAAGAGATCTGCTGCCGTCACATGCACGTCTTCGCGCTTCCGATCAATCTGGTTTGGCTGCGGCATGACTTTATTAAATTCCTCCAAGGCCACGGCTACCAGACCGGGGTGGGCTACCCAGGTGCCGTCGTGTCCATCAGTGGCTTCGCGCTTTTTATCGGCACGGACACGGGACATGGCGTCCTCATTGGCGGCGGGATTATTCTTGATGGGGATTTGCGCCGCCATGCCGCCGATGGCATGGGCGTTGCGGCGGTGACATGTTTTAATGGCGAGTAGGGAGTACGAGCGCATAAAGTGCGTGGTCATCGTTACCTGGGCACGGTCGGGAAAGATATAAGTGGGGATGTTGCGGAACTTTTTGATCGCGCTGAAGATATAATCCCAGCGTCCGCAGTTCAAGCCAGACGAATGCTCGCGCAGCTCGTAGAGGATTTCGTCCATCTCAAAGGCTGCCAGGATAGTCTCGATCAGCACTGTGGCTTTGATAGTACCCTGGGGAAGACCCAGTTCCTGCTCTGCCAGCACAAAAACGTCGTTCCAGAGCCGGGCTTCAAGGTGACTCTCCAGCTTGGGCAGGTAGAAGTAGGGGCCAGTGCCGTGCGCCAGCAATGTTTTCGCATTGTGAAAGAAGTACAGGCCAAAGTCGAAGAGGCCACCGGAGATCTGCTGCCCGTCAATTTTGACATGCTTCTCCGGCAGGTGCCAGCCGCGTGGACGCACGAGCAGGGTAGCGGTCTGCTCCTGCAAGGTGTACTGCTTCCCCTCGGGGCTGGCAAAGCTGATGGTGCGATTGATGGCGTCGCGCAGGTTGATATGGCCCT
>JADEYI010000838.1_pt1 | contig 32543 bp, 43 predicted proteins | sample 8542331 | NCBI WGS metagenome assembly JADEYI01 (sample SAMN16510988, study PRJNA670497) | mine drainage metagenome | isolation source: biofilm near Copperflume 1 | place: Germany: Marsberg coppermine Kilianstollen | collected 2018-02 | reverse complement strand
CCAATCAACCGTGGGCACGGTGCTCAGTGTTTGTACCGCCCCCCGCCAGCCGGGGTCAATGTTTGAATTGCAAACTGCAATTTCAAAGCCTGATCACTATCGCGTCCTTTGTGCAGAAAGCGCGGTTCTGCGTGGTGTGCCTGGGCCGTGACACTCTGCCAGTCAACGGAACACTCAACACTGTCTTCAACGTCGTCGTGCGCTCGCCTGACCTGGCGGTGAGTCATCGTAGTCACCATTTCACACAAAAATGCATGCGTGCATGCTGTGCGCCTCCGCTAAATGGCATGGTCTGCAGTAGACACCACATCAGCGTGACAGCCTCTAGCAACCATATAAATGGCTCGGACTCATCTTTTGCCCTTGATGCCTAGCTTCTTCTGTCATGCATGCACCATAAAAGTATTTTCTAACTGTCCCGCTGTCACCGGTGAAAGGGTGAAAGACCTCTACTAACCGGCCTGCATAAATTGTGACTGAAGTGGTCTTAGTAATGCATTGGAGCTGAAGGCACCAGCTGACTCTATACGCAGCAGCAAGACGGTTCATCACATTTGAAATAAAATTATGAAATTTGTGCTGCAGGCCGTGCGCACACAGATCTTTGAGGCGTATGTGAAGGCCGGGGGCGACGGCTCGCGCTTCAGCCCTGTCAACATCTTCGCTCCCCACATTACCCTAGGGTTCCGCGCCACCAACCCCAGTTTCGTGGGAGGCGACCTTTTCGTTGAGAACGGTGCTTCTCAATTACCAATTAATGCTCCAGGGTGATAAAGTGATTAAGGGAATTACAGTCCCCTTGCATGACGTTCAATCAAACGTCTAAAAGCTGTGCCTCATCAGGGCAAGAGCAGAGTCAGTGGCAAAAACACACAACAGCAACCCAGACAGATTAGCAGATGTACTTAAGGAATGCCCTGAAATGTTCTAAATGCGAGTGTTGCATGCGTGCAGGTATCTTCAAGTGGGACAACAGCTGTTTCTCACCGATAACTCTGGTCTAAGCCTGAAGCTAAGGGCCGGTGGATTCACCAGAAGGAGTCTGCTGACAGCGAGTACCGAATTATAAGTCAGCCTCTTCCCAGGCAGCAACAGCAATGATGGCAATTGCCATCAGATGGAGACTTGCAAGCATGATTTTGTGTGCTAGCTGCACTTGTGTGGCAAGAAAGTATCCGAATAATCTGTCCGACTGATCAGCATTGATACTCAAAATCTACTTGATCAGCTCACATATTGTTTTGTGAGTTTGAATGGTAGCTTGTCTGCAGAGTAAGTAAATTCATGTCAGTCAAGATCTCCACAATGCCATTGTGGCTGTGGGATTATGTGCTTCAGCTTCAAATTTTAGAATGACCTGAGCAGAATTTTGAAACCTTAGTGTATGTCAGAATTTTTTTCACGGCAAGAAGGACAAATTGATTAGTACAGAGGGATACAGTAAATGGTAGAAGTGGCAAACTGCTAGCAGTGCTGATTTACATACAAGTCTGGAATAATTGGGGCATGCGTCGTATTTTGTTTTGCCTCAAGGGCTTTGTGATAACGGATCAGGTCTTGTGTGATTAATAAGATTGATGCCCTGACCACATGAAAAGTGTCCCTGGCTTAGTTCTTGGTATCTAGTATTAGTATTTGTTCTGGCTAATTGCAACACTGCCACGCAACAATGCATGCAGCAGACTCTGAATCAGCAAAACTCGGATCTATGCTCACTGAGGCAGCGCATACACAGCTGGGACAGTGTCTAAGAGAGCATCTAAGTCAGTGTATCTCAGAATGCCGCTGTCAGTGTGGCTGAAGATGACTTTCTCCCCTTGGAAGACCAGGCTGCCGCCCTGCTGAGTCAGCAGTGACTCATCGGGAGGACACAGCTCCGACCCTGCACATGGCGAGCTCAAAATTTAATTTTTGTTGTCAGAATCCAACCTTATAGTGATTTTTTGAAGCCAGAAGCCACGTAAGCTCTGAAGTAGTCATCATCAGTACTTATAGTTCCAGTGACAGATTGAAGTCAGACAGTTGTTGCTTCTCTGGCAGTTGGTTATATCACAATAATCAAATAATAAATTCCAGTGCTACGCAACAACCAGGACAGCTGGTCACTCACTCAGGCAAATTCACAAAAGTATACCACCGATATGTTTTCCCCGTCATCCTGATGCTTGCAGCTGCCTCTATGTGGTGCACTCTCTCTCAAGTGGAAGAACAAGAGTCCATTTGGGTGCTTCAGGGGTTGTGCACTCACATTTGGGCAAGATGCCCATCATGTTGGACAGCCGCAGGGTGGCCAGCTCAAATGGCCGCTGGTACCCGCCGCCCAACACATTGAAGGGTGTGGCCCCCTCAAAAACCGGCTTGGCGCTTCGATCGCCTATATAGCCCCTCAGCACCTGCACACAGCGCACAGACTTTTCCCACTTGTGCAAACTCATGTGGCTTAAGGCTTTGGGGGCCCCGATATGCATCAATCTACAGCAATGAATCAACATTCAGGCGATCAAATGACGCAATGTCTCCTTGTGACCTGCCGTGGAACACAGTGCTGCAGCCCATCCGTGACTGAACATCCTCCTCAAGACATACAGTGATGCTATGGATATGTCAAAGCAATCCAGCCAGCATACTTTCACTGTCTGCCAGTCCCTGCTTGGTCACTTTGCAAAACAAACTGTGCGGTAAAATCCTGCCTTCTTTTAAATCAAATCCAAGAAAATGGATTGTCAACCTTGCACTGAAAGGATCGGTGGCAAAATGCATCACCTCCTGGATGGTTCCTGGGCTGCCGATGCCCATGAGCATGGGGAGCAACTTCAGGTAGGGGCTCACATCGGCGTCCGGTGCAAAGCCCGGCGAGAACCCGAGTGCCCTGTACATGGCTCCAGTGCTGTCTGCACCATGTGCGCCAGACCTTTTCAGAGAAGCGAATGTTTCTTGCTTGGCATGCGGTGCAATGATGATTTTGACAGACACACCAGAAATGTAAATCAAATTTATATGACAAATGAGCGTCAGGTGGCTCCGATCAGGAAATTTCACATGCATTACTAAATATAACATGCGCACTTGGATTTCTCACAGGATCTGCCTCACTTGGGGTGTGTCAAATGGCAAAGTATCCACACCATCTGGCAAGATGGGTCATGGAAATGGGCAATGCAGATGCACCTACCTGCATAGAGGAGATCAAGCGGGAAGTCAAGCGTTCGCGCGAAGGCACGGGCATTCTCAGTGCTTCCGAGGCCCACCGCAATCACCTTCACACCCCTTCACATGACCATCACTTCCCATGCGCGGTCATCAGCTACCGCTATGGCATGCTCTTTTCATGCATTGTTCAACCATCCATGACGGAGCAGATGAAAGCTGACATTCAAAAGTGAGGTGAACGAGTCGGCTTGCCTGGCTTGCAAATCGGGCAGCTTCTTCTTCAGCTTCTGCGCGAGCTCCCAGCTGCTCAGATCGCCAAAGTGGGTCATGAAGATGATGGCACACCGGTTGTTCGGTGTAGCCTGGGACAAGCATGCCGTTTGTTTGGTGCCATTGCATAAATTTGATCTATGATCTTGCAGCCAGAGCACATGCACTATGGGGTACCATGTCTTGAGTTCCAGCCAGTGAGCGTTTTCAGTGTGATCAAAGAGTGAGCTTCACCTGCCAAAGAGATAGAAGTGGCAAAGACACTCCATGCTGGGCGTTTGCAACTTCGAAACCTCGCAGGGCATCGTGTGAACACTGGACACCTTGACCGTGCAATCTGGAATTGAAGGACCTGCGTGACTTCCTTTTGATCTGATTAGCTGCTGGTAAATTTTCGTATCGCCGATTCGAGTATTTACTTATGAGCTGACGACGTGTTCCTGCAAAAAATGCAACTCACTGTAAGGTCAGGGAAGACAGGATGCCACGGAAAGTTTAGCGCACACTAAAGTTGTAAGCACAATTTTGACATTATGATGTTTGTCAAATATTTTGTTCAGACCTTTCGACAGATGTAGAGCACTTTGAATGCCTTGTCCGCAATGGCTTGTATGCTTGATCTGAGGGGCATGCACCTGCCGAAAGAGGCCTTGTGCGGAGGTAAACATCGGATTCAGATTGTCTTGCCTAAACGGAAGGCATCCAGCTTTGCAAATATTGAATCATATTTCCTTTCATCTATACTACTACGAACAAATTCTCAGATCCGAATTGAGGCTTGGAGCATTCAAGTCCTGCAGGGCAGAATATCTTTGCACAGTGTCGGAGAAGGACACTCATCAATACTTCGGGAACAGTAAGCTTATCAACAACATCCACTAAATGTCTGAATTGAATGTGAGCTTTCTCGTGATGTATAGATAGTGACCTTGACAATCTGCACAGGACATCGGATGCACGCAGGATCCTTTACTCTTTCTGCGCCTGTGCATCACAGAAGAGCGCAGCTACCTTCCAAGACTTCAATCACATCTACCAGACACAGATCAAGACGATTTTTCGGGAGGTGCTCACGGCAGGACACTGTTCTTGTACACTTCATTGACCAGGACATCTGCATAGAAGCGCATCCAAGGGAGCCCTTGAGTCAGGCATGCCACTTAATGCCTTTTGCGAAATTTTCACACTAGCTGTGAGATCGTCTCTTGCGACATGCCTGTCTCGAAACGCACTTCCCTCAGATGACTTTCTGGGGCCTGCACAGGTAGCAGAACGTGCGGGAGTTCACCTGGACTTTGGTTGCAACACTGGCTCCTGTGGCATCTGTGAGGTGCTTGATGCACTCTTTTCCCTTAAGAAGACACGACAAGCTGCACAGCAAGTCCTACTGGTAGCACAATTTTGACTGCACAGAGTTTACTAGAGCGACCCACTTTTGAGTTCTGCAGATGCTCTGACATCACATGTTTTGCTTCAGGCGTTTCAAACGACCATTCGTGTCTCATGTTGCAGGTGGAGGTCAGAAAATTCCAGGACAGTGCTGAGCCCGGCAGTGTTGAGTCACCAACGGTGGTGCGAGCATGCATTACTAAGGTGCCACCAGGCTACAGCCGCATAGAGATCTCTCAGTTGAGCGACAGCATCTGGGGTAGCGACGGCTGGGACACCTGAGCAGTCATGCCAGCCAAGGCTGAAGGATATCCTCGTACACTGGTGAGCACTGGTGTGCAACATCCTCTGCATTTGAGCACACAAGAACCAAACATCAACAGAGCAAATATCTAACCTCTATCATGTGTTGTCCAGGACACAAATGTGGACCCGCGGGCGCACCCCACGCACATGGTGCTCAAGAAGATTGAGATCACAGCCACCGACTTCCTGTCCAAGCTCTTCAATGTCTGGGGGTACGTCCTTTCAATGCGTTTTTTTTGCCACAGCCATGCCAACATCAGTGAAATTGAGCTGGGAAATACAGGATCCCATCATGCATAACAATGATTGCCGAATGGACCCCTGGGAGCACGTGAAGGGTACGGACGATGACCGCAGCAGAAATATCCACACGTTGGAGGAAGAGAAGAAGCAAGTGGCATGTGAATATTTAGCTCTCATGGCCAAATACGAGAGGTGAGAATTTCCACTGCTGTCACCTCACTTGCCTACTCATACCTTTCATTCCCCAATTTCAACAATACATTACTGAATTTCCTACTTCATCGCAGAGAGAAAGTGAACGAGGCAATCGAGAAGCTGCGGAAGGAAAAGGAGGACATGCAGGCGGAGCTGCACAAACTGCAGCAAGAGAAGGAGACATCAAATGCGGTGGAGGCCACGTTGCAACTGAAACAGGCAGACACCTCCGCGACAGGCGGCATGAGGTACCAAGTTTCCCTGCATTGCATGCACATGAAAACATGTAAATGCTGACTTTTTGCATTTCCAACTGCAATGACCTTGTAAACTCAAGAGGGAATGCAGAAACGCTGATTTCTTGCATTTCTCACCGCAGTGGCACGCACTTGGTGGACTCTCTGCAGAAGGAACACACCGCCTTGCGAAAGCTGAACAGGGAACTCACCTGCCTCGTGAACATGTACCGGAAGGTGTCCATGCCAGACGAGCCGACCGAGGAAATCGGGGAAACTTCATGGTAGGTCACTGGCGGCAAGGCTGTGTAGGTCCTTTGGAAGGCGGCTCACAAACAACTCTATAATCTTAGCATCCGGCCAGTTGGGCATTCACATCCTCTCGATACTGCAAATGACTGGAAAAAGATTGAATTGAAAATTATATAAGATAACAATTCCTGGACAGGACAACTTTGCTTTTTGTCGAAAAAAAGGTTTCACCTATCGTTCGTTTCGAAAAATAAAATCATTCAGACACTCTTCCAGATACTTCAACGACTTGTAATTCACTAAACTTGTATAACCATGATGGACATTATAGCAAATGCTTCCCAGTATTCAGGCATCAGATCGCAAATCGTGAACTCTTCTGCGCCAGTTTAGTGGAGGTCAAAATGTGCTCGCGAATGGAGCACCCGGCGCTGTTGAAGTGCTGGCTTGGTGCAGCATGTATGAGAGTCTCCAGCTGAAGAAGCGCACTACTTTGATGACTGATACATTTGCTGCTGTGCGACAGTGTCTGGGGCAGCAATGGCTGGGACACTTGAGCAGCCATAGAAACAAACTGAAACATTACAATTCACCCAAACCCCTTCAAATCAGCAGCTTTGAAAATATCGCAATATCTACAGACCCAATGAAACGACAAACCTAAAGACAGCATTGCCCTTGCCTCAAGATGGGTAAAAGGGCCACGCAAGCGATCAACCTTGACATCCTAATCACAAGGACATTATGGCCCAACTTAGTAACTGGCAGCAAGTTTGGAGTTCATATCAATACTGGCTGCATGCTAAACGATGGAGACTCTGAGTTCCAAGGCAGATGATAAAGGCGGTAATGAACGTATACAGCACTGGAAGTCTCTGGGAAAGACCAGAGTCGAGACATGACAAGACAATGATCACAGACAAGGAGTTCAGAAGCAACCGGCACAACAAAGGCACTTTGACATAAATGACTTCAATAGAAACCCCAAGTGTCAAAGCAAGCTCCAACAGCAACAAGCTCATGCTCTTTTGGTGACAGCTAACTCTTGATGTAATTGTTTTTGTTGCTTGCTTGATGACCGCACAAGGCTAGCAGCCACATGTCAACTCAAGCCCCAGCAAAATCCTTCTATGACCCTGCTTGTCCACAATCTTGCTGCCGCCCTGGTTCCAATAGTGAGCCTCTGTCAAGCAGGCAGAGCGTGATGCCTCCTTGCATTGCATCCAGCATGTGGCATGCGCTGCAGCCGCCACATCAGCATGCTGATGTCAGCACGGGCGCTGACTCATGCCTGGCAGGCGAGGAGGGCAGGAAGCTTGACGAGGTAGATGTACACAGGGAGGCCGACCAATGTGCCCAGAAACAGGATGATGCTGACTGTGCAGAAGGCCACCCTCAACAGGCCGCAGAAGGAGCACAGCCGCCGCTTCTGGACTGCGCGCGACCCTGGAACGCCCTCTGTTGGGTGGTCAACAGCCTGCAGCAAAACATGACAGTTCTTTTCTACCTACCTCTTGTCATCTCTCAGCGATGTGTTGCACAATTGACGCCTTGCCTCAGTCAAATACCGATGCGAATCCTTGGAGCACCAACCATTCAGACTGGCAATCCAAACACTGTGCTGCGCAGTTGGATGTCGGCATTACAAATGCATGGTCTGACTATCTTTAGGGAGCTCATGCTAGGGGCGATGCTGACCTCAGCAGCCGGCTCGGCGCCGGGGTTGCCGGTGCCGGTTGATGTCAGCGATGATGCGATCGACTCGGTGGAGGCCTGCTGCCGGTGCCGCGCCTGCTTTGGCGCGTGCCTGCGCAGATTATCCCCTGCCCGTCCCTCCTCCATGCCACGCACCTCTTCGTCTGAGCTCAACAGCGCCAGCTCGACCGAGCCTGCAGGCAAGCAACAAGCACCACTTATGATTCACCAATGACTCAGCACAATGCAAGCTCGATAACGAAATCAGCGCTGGACACGGCTGATGAGTGGCTCTCCATCCTGTCAATAATCATTCATGCACAAGATATTAATAGGAATTGTAGAGCTGAATATAGCACATTCATGAATATTTTCTGCAATATATGGCTGGTACCTGAGTCAGCTCCCATTGTTACATTCCATGTGGCCCTTGTGTCCTGCCTAACAACACAAAAAATTTTCTATTTGGGTGGTCATCTCACCGTGCAGGGAGCCGGCCCGGTGGGCAGCGATGGCGTCAGCGTCCTGCTTGGGCACGGCAGCTCCCTTGCGCAAGTAGGGCAGCAGCATGTCTGCCCGCCGGAAGCTACCGTCCAGCTGCTCCCGCCACTCCGCGGCCGCCTGCGGCCCCGGCGAGTTTGGCACCCACCTCTCCCTCAATGCACGCTCCTCTTCTGGCGCACCTGCGCAGATGTGCAAAATATGCAATGTTTGAAATTCTCCGACAAACTCCAGAATGCAGCCCATTCATTGCATGTGTGTCGGAGAATGTCACTGTTGTGGGCAGCCTCAGATGAACCTCAGACTCTTCTCGGGCTCTACTTTGACCAAGGTTTGACGATTGATTTGACTAATCTGCATGCATGTGATAGACAGTCATGGAAGAAGCGATGGAGGCCCAATGGGTGTGCAAGGTCAGTCGATCAGCATGCAAGGACAGGTAATCGAGATGTTGCGTGAAGTAAATATTTTAAAAAATTGTGGGACGCACCAATGTAGGCATGTGCGGCGACGTCTGGCCGAGGCGCCGTCAGCCGCCGCTTGGTCGGCCGGGCCGGCATCGGCGACCCAACCGCCACATCAGCGCCGTGCGCCACATCAGCAACTGTAACCTCGTCCTGCCATGCCAAATGCACTTGAAGCGAAGCTGCATAAACTGATTATCATCTGGGCTGTCCAATGACACAAGCAAGCCAGCGTTAAAGCCCAAACCGCTTTAAGGGGCAACACATTCAAAATGGTATGACACATGGGTTTGGGATACTGAGGACACTGCTTTTTATTATTTCAATATGGAAAATCCTGGGAGGATGCTGCATACAGGTAAGTTTAGAGTTGTGGATGGGTGACTCACCCTCGCAGCAAGGCGGGGAGCAGAACGGCTGGAACGCAGCGGCTGCTCCTCGGAAGCGGCTACGGAGCCGTTAGGGGGCGATGCGGTTGCGGCCCGGCGGCGCTTGCGTCCACGCGTGCGTGATGATGTCACCGCCAGGCCGCACCGGGCCGCCAGCCTGGCAGCCGGCCGCCACCTGTCATATTAGTGATTCCATTACCAATCCGTCCAGCTCATTGTGGGTCATGAGATCCACAAGGCATCCCCAAAGAAAATTCTTCTGAATTTCAATCAATTAGGGTCCAGCTGATTACAAACATTGTATTTGAACTATCCCCACTGTCTGACAAGATCCTGCATGTTCAGATGGTTGCATGGGAAGCTCTTCGGCTGGCAGAGGGCATGGAGAAGCAAGTGCAAGAAGATTTGAGGCCCGAGGGGCGGCTCACCGCTTGTCAGAGGGGCTGGGAGTGAAGAGGATGCATGGCAGCAGCCCGCACACAAATGCTCCCAGCTCCGCCCAGTGTGACTGCCAGGGGTCATGTGCCTGTGCAGCAACATCAGTATTGATCAGACTCTGCGAAATTATTGTGCCTATGTAGCTGTGGCCAAGGCACCCTACTTCAATTATTATATCATGTTTTCCTGAGGCCTTGCACGTGCAACACGAGGCTGTTTTGCACAATTCTACGCTGACTGCTTGAGGAAAAGGCCGGCATGTGGGGCTTTGGTTTCCATCGCATGCTTGAAATTTGACTTTATCGCCATCTTTCATCGAGAGTGACTTTCATGCTGCATGCAGGGATACCTCACATGCACCCGCAAGGTCTTTTCCCTTACATGGCTTGCATGGAAATTTGTGCAAAGCTTTCACGCACCTGCATGATAGCGACGGTGACATGCAGCCCGACAGAGGCGATGCAGAGCAGCAGCTGCAGAAATGGGAATGCCATCGTCTTCCAGTCCGCCAACATGGACGCACACACCAGGGGAATCAATCCCGCCAGGAGCCCGTTAGAGCCTACCACCTTCGCAGCAAAACTGGATCCTGTCAGTTGAGGGGTTGTTATAAATCAGTTCTGATCATATCACTGAGCTCTACTCCTGCAATCCAACAGCTGGGGTTTCGCCAAGCAAATGCTCATTGAATTGAACACAATTTGGTGCATTGATGCCTGCTAAAGGTGTAGCCCATGGGGCTGAGCTTGCGAGGCGATGGTCTTTAAACAACAGAGTCCCAGAAGTTGGCAAGACGTGCAAACTGCAGCCAAATCGGTGCCTCACCAGGCTACAAGGTGGGTCGAGGGCGGCGGAGGCAAAGGCAGCACCGAGCAGGGTGGCCAAAAACAATGGTGCCATTCTGAGGGAGCCAAAGCGGGTTTCCAGAAGAAAGGCAACTGTGGCCCAGGGGATCAGATTGCCTGCCAGGTGCATGAAGTTGATGTGCAGGAACGCTGCGATCATCAGAGTCTCATCTTTAGGTTTGAGTTCAATTAAACAGAGATGGTTTTTTTTATGAAGCACAGGGATACAGTCCTGCAAAGATACATTAAATTGGACGCAACCATGCCCTCAGACAGTGGCTTGGCGCATGCAAATTCAACTGCCATGTTGCGCCAGTTCCTCTTGAGCAACAACTTATGCACCATTGCCCACGCATCATGGTCTCGCCAGGCTAAATAGAAGCCATGCATGCAGAATCCAGCACATATCTGGAGGCAGCTTGTCTGGCCAGAAAGCGAGACTGTATGTGAAGAAAGAGCTGAGACAAAGACACCACGCCTTTTTAGGATGTGCCGAACTTTTTACCTGCAGTTGCCCATAGCCACCAGCGCCCTGCAGCAACGAGCGGCAGGGCACGCACGCCCCAGGAGACCAGGTATGACTCATCGAAGCTGCGCCAGCCTGGACTCGCGCTGAGCCATGAAAGCAGCGCCCGCGGGCTGTGGTCCACATACTGCGCAGATCACAGTCCGTCGGTACGCATGAACTGAAGTTTTACAGCTTTCAGGGAACACACAGAAACTGAAGGGGTGTTTCCTACTTGCGTTGCTCTTGATTTCAAGACCTGCAATGACCTCCACGTGGGGCATACTGTTACTTGTAAACCACTGGATTTTAAGGCACCGGAGTGACCTAAAGGTGGAGCAACTTCCAGAGTATTAGCATGCACAGGGTCGTATGCTGCAACAGAGTGACGAATTGCCCTGCATTTGTCTGAGACTGGGAGATTAATCCATTCTTGAAATGGAAAGAACTGAAAAGCTACTGCAAGGTAGGCATGGGGAGTGCAGCTGCTGCATGTACATACAAATTGGGAGGGGAATAAAAATCTACCTGTGCAAAGATGTCCCGGGCAACCACGCCGGGCTGCCCGGACGCTGACTCAGCCTGCCCACCGGGCAGGCGCCCCACGGCCTCCGACCCCTGTGTGATGGTCAGCCGCCCACCCTCCGCCAATTGCTCCACTTTGTACATGCCATAACCCCCTGTCGCGGGAAATAATAAAAACCAGTCAGTCAACTCTTGAGGTCCTTATCTCCTGCATGGAGCAAGTCTTGGGACTGTAGCAGCAGAATCACAGTCCTCGAATCAGAGAGCACTAGAACGGGACTTTGATACAGACCATGTCTGCCACAGGGCAAGTCATTTCTTGTTAATTTAGGGACAGAGTGGGACCACATCAAGAAACTCATTGGCCCGAATATAGTATTTGTAGCTAATGAATGACGAAAGGTCAAGGGGCAGCACAGCAGGGAAAGAATGAGTCAGGGGTGAGGCAACGTGACTACAGTAGCGCATCAAAACAGAGCGCCCTAGAGAGTGTCACTGGTGCGAGGGTCTGCCCTGGCAGGATCCTTTTCCTTGACAAGCAAAGATCAGAGGTTTAGCAGGGCAAGACAACAATGTACAACGGGTCAGACAGGCGACTCACCTGCCATGTAGAAGAAGAGGAAGAGGCAGGGAGTTGCATAGATGGCGGTGCACCACGGCAGGTAGCGCTTCTTGGCCGGAGGCGCCAGTGCATGCCAGGCACGCAGCGGCCACGCTCTCCTGTCACCTCTCCTTGGCACCCCTACCGATATAAGACATGACTCCGCGTGACCAGCCTTACCAGGAGCAGATGGGCAATTTTCATGCGCTATCTGTAGTGAAGTAGATCCCAGGCTTGCAGCACATTTTGGATTCCCACTCGCAAGCTGTGGGCTCAGGCGTTGGCAATTGTCCCAGCAAAGTTCTGTATGCCAGCTGCGCACATTTCCAGATTCTCTGCAAAGCTGTCGTCCCTTGGCGATGACAAAAGTTGTGCATGAAAGGGGTCAATCTGTGCAGCATGGACACACTGAGGGCGTACCCTGTGTGGTCTGGGTAGTTGCATTGGAGGAGCGGCCGGCCAACTGCTGCGAGCTCTGGGGAGTGGCGGCCGGGGGGGTGGGCAGCAATTTGGCCCTGCCATTCTCTATTGCCTGCTCCTCCTCCCTCCTGCACACACCAGAGGTCATCACTTGCTGCCGCCATCGCACATGCGCTAGCGTCTTTTTGGACTAACAGTGAGAATTAATTGAGAATGTGATTGTGGTGATTGCCGAGGGTTGCCATTTGAAAGTGCTGCATGTACTCGCAGGTCTTTTATTAGTATACCTATCCTGTTGCAAGCAAGTAGCATGTAATTGAGCACATGCACGCTGCCTGTCGAACAAACTCTCCCGATAGATTGTCTGAGCACTCAAGAAGTGCCAACCAAGATCCAGTTGCAGAGAAGTCAAAAGCATGGGGAGTTTAAATTGTCATCATGCATGCAGCAAAAGGGCAGACCTGTCTTCTGGCCTGGGAGCTTCTGCGGGGGGCGGCACGTCTGGCCAGGAGCGCTGTTCCCTCCCCGGCAGCAGCGCCGCAAATCCCTCCACCAACGCCGGGTGCCCCGACAGAATGACCGCCACCTTCAAGTTTCAAAAATTCCTGTCAACTATTGCATGCGCGGACTGCACAGCTGTAGACATTTGCCCACATCAACTCAAGCCAGATGCTTTAATATGCCTGCAGCACTGGGGCCTATGGCTGGTGCATGTTGTGCCTCGTGTGAAAGGTTGTCCATGGTGATTTTGCGGCTGGAAATTCTCACAGCAGGGAGTCAGACATTAGTTATGGAACCTGAACATAGTAAGGACCACCTCATATACCTCTCTGCACGGTGCGGAACTATCTGCATGCCAGTAAAGAGCCTCGGTAAAACAGGCATGCTTACGCAGTGGCTGATTTAGCAGGTGTTTTAACTGGCCCCGGCTGATGGCGGGCGGTAAAACTGCTGAGCACCGTGCCCATGATTGATTGGGTCTTGCTTGGATTTGGCAAGTCCAACAAGGAGTGGTTTTTGTGGCACCCTTCAACTGCTGCTTGTCTGCAGATGCACCGTGCCTCTGGCAGGAAAAGCGTGTAATGATAATAATATTAACAATAGTGTTTACCTGCTGCTGGGCCGCTGCAGCGCTGATGTGTCTGGCCTTGCAGCGCTGCAGGGTCTCCCTGAAGGCTGCCACGTGCAGTGGGTCTCCTGCCAGGACCTCTGACACCTGTTCCAAATACCTGCATCCACACCCGCATTTGAAATTAATGCAAGAAAAAGTGCATAAGATTCCGCTCCCTTGCCGTGTATCATCTCTGCACCTGGCAAGCTCATCCTGACTCAACTGCAGTGCTCATGCAGAGCTTTCCAAAGCACAAAAACAGGCATGCATATTCGCAGTCACACATAACAGAATGATTTGGTATTGGTCTACATTGTGGTGATGAGCACCATGCTCGTAGATATGCATGCAGCAATTTCTTTTCCATTGACACATCAGCCTGCTCACCAGGCTTCCTGCTCGGTGGAGGCAGCCTCTTTGGGGCTGATGGCCGGCCACGGCAGCGACCTGTCGGTGTTCTCCGGTGACTTCCCCCTCACAGGTGCACTGGCAGGCGCCGCTGCAATTTCTGCATCGGCAATCTGCCCTGGTATCTTGATGCTGGGCCGCCTCCAAGATGCCTGCCTCTCCTGTAGTCCCACCACACTTCACTGTGATTGCAAGTACAGGAAGTAAAGATTTTGCTCTGCCGCAGGTTGAACTTGTGCCCATATCGCGTATCAGAACTTCAAGTGACTAAGTGCCTCAAACATTGAGCCGGGACTGATTTTGTGGATCCATGGTTTGCATGACATGGAACAAAGTGCCCCACTTGAGAGTCATCTCAGGCCTTACGGCTTGGTCAAATTCAAGTTTCTCTCTGCACCCACAAGTTGCAGCACTCGACATGCCAGCAATTGCCTTTTTGAGCTAAGCAGGAAAGAACCTGTGCACACATGCAAGACAGTGCACAACCAAGGTGAGTGGTGGCAGTTAGACCCTTGAGCTTGAAGCACAGTAACACACCTTGACGAATGTCTGGTTGTAGCGCCAGCCCACGTCCGCGGGCTTTGCAGCCTTTCCCGCGGATGATCTCTGCATCGGCGAGGCCTGGCGCGGAGGCAGGTTCTCCTGAAGCTGCTGGCCCCGCAACCGCCCCTCTCTGCTCTTCCTCAGTCCCACCACTGCTGCATCCTTTTGGGCCTGCTCCCTGCCTGCAACATCACCAACACAACATCTCACTTTGAATCTGAGGCTCCCTTTTGGCGTTGTGAAGTGCTTAATGAGAGCTTGTGCTCACCCTGCACACTGTGCAGCGCCCCCTGTATATTTATAATTATAATTATTATTATTACACGCTTTTCCTGCCAGAAGCAAGGTGCGTCTGCAGCCAAGCTGCAGTAAAGGCTGCCAAAATCCTACCCCTTGATGGACTTGCCAGATCCAAGCAAGACCCAATCAACCGTGGGCACAGTGCTCAGTATTTGCACCGCCCCCCGCCAGCCAGCCCCTGTATGGGGGGCTGCAAAGTACATGTACAATCTACCTAGGGGATTGCCAGTTGTGCTACGCCTGAATTCAAAATCGAAGGAACCTGCGCTCAAATTCGAGAATGAAAGTGCTGGCGGTGTGGTACCTGGGGGGACAGCTCTATTGCTGCTGTGCTCGCTAAGGCTGCTGGGCTCGCTAAGGCTGCTGGGAGCAGGGCGGCACGCAATGACCTCATCAATGCGTAGTTTGTGTGGGGAGCGATTCAGGTCTACTGCCCTGGCAATGTCTCTGGGAGCCTGCTTTGGAAATGTGCGGTCCTCGGCTGTACTACCCTGCTGCGCGCCTGCAGGCTGATGGGTGGATTGGAGCCTGCCTGGCAGGCTGCGCGTTGTGCCTGCTGCACCATAAGCACTGGTCTTACTCTCCTGGACCTTGTTCTCTTCAGTTCAATTGCTGCTGCAGAATTGGCACTCTTTTGCTCTGATGTGTGAGCGATGCAAAGTTGTTGCGATTGCAATTGCACTGGCGATGAAGCTGCTTAATGAACCAGCACTGTTTAAAATTTGCAAAGAGAGATAGCAAAAAGTGCTGAAGAATCCTTACCGAGAAGCCCTTGAGAAACAGAAGGAGCAGGAGCATCCTGGCGTGTCAGGCGGGGCTTGCTGTTGACTTCCTGGGATGCTGCTGGGCTGGCTGCAGTGGGGCTGTGTCCTGACACTGTCGACTCCGAGAACTCGTGGCCACACTCAAATGGTGTGTTCGGGGATATCAGCTCTGAGCTCTTCGCATGCGCGGCCTTGTCAGTAGCCTCAGTGCCTCTGCTAGCAGGCTGTGCTCCGCCTGTTGCTGCCGTGCTTGATATAGTGGTGCTTGGATCCAAGTTGGCCACTTTCCCATGGACAGAGAGCCTCCTCCTCGCCTCTGCTGGCAACCATGTGCGTCTTGTGTTTGTATCTGACATGCCTTGTGCTTCCTTCTATATTCGGCTTTCAGACACCCAGTACGATGGTTCTCTCGTGTTCTTCTCTCAAGCCATAAAGCACACGTTCAACGTAGATGCGTTTATGTCTTACTTATTTCAGTGCAGATGCTGCAAGATAATCAAGGGAAACCAGGACCACCCTCAGGCACGCTGTCAAAGTGGCAGATTTGCTCTTAGAATTTGTATTTTTTAGGCTCAATGCACACATGTGTGTGTGGCTCGAGGGACAGACGCAACAAATTTGAAAGTGCTGTAACAACTCAGCACTAGGTAATCAGCCAGATCTTCAGACCAGGCAAGCGAACAAATTCTTGGCAAGAAAGATCTCAGTGGTTGTGGCAATTCCAGCAGAGACTCCAAGTTGGAGTCTCCAACGGCCAGAGCTGTCCGACAGCTGCTGTCGGGACAAATTTTGATGCCGATGAGGTGATGGGAGAACGGAGGCTTCCCGAGAATAGTAAGGCGATCCAAGACGTCCCCAGTAATCATTGATGTAGCCTTGGAGTAGACATTCCAGGGGATGGATGTGTTGTCTTGAGAGATCACGCTAGCACCATGCCAGATGAGACCTGCAGCTTGGACCAGTGTCGAGGCATGCATCTGAATATCGTCGACATGTTTGCTTTGACAAGTTGAAGTCTTTGGTTCCTTCTTGTTGTAGCGCTCTGTTTATTCACTCAGATGGCAAGGCATCAATTGCCGAAAGCAGCCAGCAAGCAGAGCATGAAGATAGTGCTGCTTGGTGAAGGTGCAGTCTCTTACTACACCTTGGCACAACATTTCCCTCGGACACCTCATCTTGTTGCATGTATATAGTTGTAAGAAGTTTTACAACCACTATGTGACTAATCTGCACCTCGGAGGAGATAGGTTTCGACAAATGATAATAAGCTGGAAGTCATCAATCTATTCGAGCAGCTGACATGGAATCCCACTGACTTGTGATTCTCCTGTGGCTCACGTGAGAAGTAGGTGCTGCATCAAGAGAATTTGATCATGGGGCCTGCTTTCTTTATGTTCACAGGGCGGGTTGGGAAGACTTCTCTGATGGCTCGTTTCATACACAACAGCTTCAAGGAGGACCAGCAGGCCACCATCCAGGCAGCTTTCATGTCACGTCAGTTGCAAATAGACTCTCAACAGGTGGCGGTCGTCAGCAAGCTTCACTATTTCTATTTCTTGGCTTTCGGCTACCTCCTTGTCGGCACTCGGTTGCTGAACAAAGAAGACTGCATGCTGTCATCCGTTGTGTTGTTGATGGATACTGTAATTGCCCCAGCAGCAATATTGATCATGGCAGTCAGGATGACAGCATGCAAGATGGGAATGCTTGGTTGATGGGGCTTTGTGTCCACCACATGACAATATGGCTGGAGAGATTTGTGATGCAGCAGGTGGAAGTGGCTCTGTGGGACACAGCTGGGCAGGAGAGGTTCCACAGCCTGGCTCCCCTCTACTACCGCGATGCAGATGCAGGATTGCTGGTATGTGCATCCTTCGGACGTACCTTGGACTGCTACTCTGAAACAGCAAACTTACCTTCTATAAAGCTTAGTCTGTAATGTCAGCACAGCGTGACTGCCGACAAAAGTGTGTGCTGATGTTCATGAGCAGATGTCACCAACATTATCGTGGTTCAAATCCAATGTCAGTGGTCGTGATGGGGATCTATTGTTGCTTACAGGTGTATGACATCACAGACCGGGACACACTGGAACGGGTCAGGCACTGGGTGAAAGAGCTTAGGACCATGGCGCGTCAAACCTCTAGTGCATCTCATTCAGATGCCCTCCTCATCAAAGTGTAGCATGTTAATCCCTAGTCACAAGATTAGTGATTAATTGGGACCAGAAGCAAGCAGCCCGCCACAAGCACAATGCCTGCATGCATGCAGCGCTTGCCATGAAGTGTTTGCCTTTCCTTGCGGCGCCTGGCTAGCAGGTCAAGCTGGTACATTCAGGGTCCAGTAGATTGCACAACTTGCAGTCAAAGAGAGCGCTGCAATATGTGTTCCTGCCATGCGCGTGCATGGCATGCTATGATGCATGCCATGTTTAGTCATAGTGAATCTTTCACTCCTGGTCGTGCTGGGGTTGCAGGTGGGTGATGACATAGTGCTGACGATACTGGGCAACAAGAGCGACCTTGCCCGAGAGCGCACAGTGCCGGAGGAGGAGGCTGCAGAATTCGCGCAGTCCATTGGGGCAGAGCATGTGAGCGTGTCAGCCAAGACAGGCCAAGGCATCGAGACTGCTGTCTCCAACTCAGCGCAGAAGGTCCTGGCTTGCAGGAAGCAGATGGGGGCCAGCGCCAGACCCCCTGGCGGCACAGGTGCACACCGTTGGCCTCCCTAAAACTGAATTGTTTTATGAACCGAACGTAGAATGCAAGACATACAAAGCAGTGCGAGCGCTAAGAAGGCGCTGATTTCAAGTCCTCTGCTGTTCATGGTGACAAATGTGTCCATGTCACGAGGGTTGATTGTGCACGCAGAGTGCATTTTCACTGCGGTGTCGTTGATTGGGCATTTTCATCCTATGAGTGAACTGAGTTGCCCGTTTCCCTCCACCATTGTCCGTAGGGGGGGTGAACTAGTTTGTCGGTGATTCTCAAACTTGCAGAGACCAATCTAGGATGTCTTATTATAATTAGTGATGTGTTCTTGCAGGTCGGCGGCCTGGGGGAATTGTAATAGCTGAAGGGGGTGGAGGGAGCAACAGAGGGTCATCCTGCTGCTGACATGTGCTGGTGTCACTTTATGTAAGCAGCAATAGTCATTTTGATTGCATTGTCTATGGGACCCCTTGGCGGATTTTAACATGTCACAACTAGCTTTTTTACAACAGTACCGCTTTGAGGTTTGCAGCTTTCTTTCACTTGCTTGTAGAGCAAGCATCTAGGAATCCCCTGACTATAAGGACACATGATGACAATTTTTTGAATGTGCACCCAACAGCATGCTTTTGTCAACAGCCTTTGCCAGTTTATATTCCCTGTCATGGCATTTGGAAGCCATCGTTTGGTTTGCTTTATCAAGTTACACGGGATGGTAAACATGTCTATGCAAATCTCTAATGTTGCAAGCGCTTAGGCTAGCTTATATAGTATATACGCATATATGCACTAACAGTCAATCCTGAGCTGGTCGACCTGACTTGATACAGTACCGTCGACGTTCCTACGTTCCTACAGTATTTGGTCTACAACCCACACATCCTGAAAAGCACCTATACCTTATCTTTTACATGTCTCATACTAACCAGCCTAGATAATTTCACAAGTACACCCTTTGAGCACTACTCCCTTGGCCTGAAATAACCTCCGAACTGAAGCTCAACAAAGGAGGACTCAAAAATGCAGTGGACACTAACACAGGCACTTAGATCTACAGACCTGAGCATCCAATTAGATGAAGTAACAAGCCAAAGCAGAGATGCTCCAGCTACCTAGGGGATCAAGTTCTAGGTCCTAAGTCACACACAGCGTTTTGACATATACCTAATACATTCTTATCAGCAATGTACAAAAGGCGACGAGCTTGTCACCCCTGTCACCAATCTCTTATAGCACTTGTCACTTATTCTCACATTCGTGAGTGCACCACACTACCAAGAAAGACAAATGAACACGCCTTGCTCCCTTAATTGCTCATAATTCGGCGCATACACAACCGGTCAACAGCACGATTTGAGAATTTTGCACGGAAATTACAAGGCAATCCAGTTTTTCCTGGCAGATATGAGCCCAGATATGAGGCCCCCGGACGCCAGCAGCACTGGATTCGAAAGCCGCCCCTTGCCATCTGCGCACAAGACAAACCCCGGTCAGGCATGCATGCCCAAAACCATGCATAATCTCTTCCCTTCAAGGCCATAAGAAGAAGTTCTTCACTCTTTTGCAAATAACAATGACAGGACAATTGCAGGCCCACCCGGCAGGGCATAACAAAGCCTCAAGATGCCAATTCAGATGCATGATACGTATGCAGATGAAGCAAGCCGGCAGCAAAGAGGCCACCATCCGGCAAAAAAAAGATCCATGCAAATGACAGCAGCCCTGGAGGGACAGGGTCAGTGATGAGTTTTTCATCATTATTGATTCGTCATGCACAGATTACAGAGGAGCCATGGAGCAGATCGCAGCGCGCACCACGGATGTCAGAGACTGCGAGCAGCGCGTCAGATATGTCCTGAGTCAGCGCCAGTGTCCGCAGCAGCCGCCGCTCCTGCAGCGCGCGCACCTCTGCCCGCAACTCCGAGTCCCCGTACTCCGCCTGCTCCCCCTCCTGTACGGTGTATACTCAGAAATTAGAAATCAACTAGTCATTGTCACACGTCCCTGTAGTAAACCGTGTCCTCAGACTGGCAGCATCGGGTCTCAATTAATTCTGCAAACCCCCAACCCAGTCCAACGAAGAGCTGCTTCTCAAATCCCGTGCAGTTTTGACCTGCTCCGCCCGCTGTTCTCCTCATGACTTCGATGGCCTCCGCTTTGTATATAAGCCCGTCAGCCATAGGAAAACTATTCACTTGGCGCCAAGGCCTCTTGCCATGCTTGCGTGCAAGCCAGACAACCGCGTGAATGCAGAACCGACTCTTTGCATGTGCTTTGAGTGCGCAAGTCCCTTTCGCAGCAGCTGCTAGGACCTGCAGAGCACAAACCTTCTTGCGCCGGTGCAGCTCCTCTGTGAGGGCGCGCTCTCGCTCTAAGGCTGCCGCGATGCGCAGCGCGCACAGTGTGATGCTGCCCACATAGCCCACCAGCTCCGCCCAGGCGCTGAGGAGGGAAAAGAGCCGCGCATGCCTCTGTGGGATCACCCCCGCCTTCACCAACCTGTGCGGCACAGTCAAGCCACATGTTCAGTCTTTGTTTGTAGTCACCAGCTTCCCTCAAGCATGCAGGCTTCTGTTTTGCAAGGCCCCTAAAGTAAGACGAGCCAGGTGCATGCTCATGATTGAGCTGCAGGCAGCCATGCATGCCATACAGCCGTTGAAAGTGGTGAGCAAAACAATCACACATGCTCAGGCGTGCATGCGTGCAGCTGTATCACGCTGTCGCATATTTAAAAGGTTCCAGAGGTGCATGTCACAATTTACAAGGATGTGGCAAAATTAAAGGACTCTACCAGGTGAGCTGCTCCACAAAGTAGTACACCCCTTCGCCACCGCTTGCAAGCCACTCCAGATAGCTGAAACGCGTGGTCAGGGGCATCTTCCGGATGGCGTTGACGTTTGCAAGCCATTTACCCAAACGGTAGGCTTTCCTGCAGGCGCAATAGCGATGATCAGCTTGATGCCTTCCAGATGTGAAGGTACGTGGAGATCTCAAGGTAAGGTGCAGCGTTGCACACCTGCTAATGCCAATGCTGCTCTCAAATGCCTTCAGCCGAAGCGCCACATCGCTCTTTGAGTCCGCCAATGCACTGGCAAGCACCAGTTTTGAAGTGTACCGGATCAGCTTGAGGACCTGGTGCACAAAAAAACGTCAGCAGCACACGAGCACACCAATGCTAGGCATGCAGTCAGAACCGAACACAGGTACGTCTCATACAGTTTGCACACCTTGTCAATGCCATCGCGCTTTGCCAAGAACGCGACCGTTTTGTCCAATGTGTCTGGTTTCCTTTGACTGTAGGGACCAGACGTTGCATTCTTGGAGGGTGGTGGGAGCGCGGTGCCAACTGCTGTGACATAGGAAGGGGGAGATACAGTGAATGTACTTGATGACGACGACATCTCATGGAACACCCCAATGGGAGAAGGATGCAGGTCAACTTGCCAGTGGCCGCCAAGCAAAGTGCCGATTGATCATCACACTAGAGGACACAGAATACTTTATGTGAGATACCCATAATATTCAAGTGCAGTGGATCGTTGAGTCGAATGAAGGCGAGCCCAAAAGTGCAGCAGGTTAGTTGGCATCCGACGTGGACCACGTGGACTTTGGCAAGATCAGGATTGGGCTCCGAGACAAGTATTGTAAATCTTTCCTAAGTTCCGTTCCGATCGCTAATAAGCACGATCAATATATAAGTGTCTTTTGGCGAGAGCAACACCCGAGCTAGCTGGTGAGAAGGACAGCATGAACTCGTCTACCTTGCCCCACAGCAGCCACTGTACAATGGTGCGCGGAATGCCGCATGCTAGGCAACGGTTGTGCTATTCTCAGCAGAGCAGGTGATTCTATCCTTCATATCGCTTCCAAAAGTGGCTTTCACAGCGTCAAGAGAGCGTCTTAATGTTTTAGATGTTGTCCATCTGCAGCGAGAGCAAACTTGAGGTTCAAAATTTCATTGTAATTGATGTACAGATGGATCTTCACTTGCTGAGCGATGTTTGCCTGCTTCTGTTTCGATATGATCTTTGCCAGAATTTATACTTGACTGCTGCTGGCCTAAGCTCTCACTGCTTGTTCTGTCACTGTCTTGCTATTTTCAGTCCCAGAATTTTTCTGTGCTGTGTCCATCCCTTCAGACAAGGGAAGAGGCTGCGTTGCCGTGTGGTCACACTCTGCGCTGGAAAAGTGCTGCTCGAGGTGAAGGATCTGGAGGCGAAGGTAGCAGAGACCGGCAACACAATCTTGAGAGGGGTCAACCTGACCATCAGAGAGGGAGAGGTACACTCTTACCTCCTCTTCATCGCCTGTCCGATCTATCGTAGGACACAACATCAATGCATGTGTGTTTGTACAGCTGTACACTTCACCATTGGCATGGAAACCATTCATCAAGGGTGATACAAAGCAACGCAGCACAGGACTTTTAACAGCTCCTGAGACATTTCTGTGTCCCTGCAGACGCATGCAATCATGGGCACAAACGGGTCTGGCAAGTCAACACTGTCCAAGTGCTTGGTGGGGCATCCAGATTATGAGATCACTGGCGGCAGCGGTGCGATACTCAGCTGGCAGAACCAGCGCTTGCCCTGCACAGTAGCTCGGAAGTGCATGTGCTGCTCATCAAGTGTATAAGCAGAGATGTGAGATGGCAGGCATGCATAGTGTGATGCTTGGTTCGGGAATTTTTGTTTGCATGAGGCATCCTGTGATGGTGAAGAGGGCCCCCTTCTATGTTCTGAATTCCTAAAAACGATTTTCGCTACCTCCAGTGACATATAAGGGCGAGGACTTGCTGGTAATGGAGCCAGAGGAGCGAGCTCGTGCTGGCATTTTCATGAGGCAAGTATTCCACCCCAAGCTTTCGTCAAATCGTTGGTATCTCAGACTTTGTCCATGCCGTGGCAGTAGGCATGCTTACAATCTTAGTGTAGGTGTTCAAAACCAGCGTGGATGTCACACTGAGCAGGACATGTCATTTGACATCTTTTGCATCGAGGTACTTGAAGCCCAGGGTAGGAAATTAGACCCTGGTCAATACCCGGCAGTTTGCAGGCTTGCAGTCTCAATGCAGGAAAGCTGATCAGCATCCATGAGACTCTGAGCATGAAGGGCAGGGAGTAATTTAATTACTTTTGTTTTTTTGTTTTACTTTTTAAATTTCATCAATTGTTGTCTGTTGGTGCAGCTTCCAGTCCCCTGTGGAGGTCCCAGGAGTGTCGAATTCAGATTTCCTGCGCCTGGCAGCCAACGCGCGAAGGAAGCAGAGGGGGGAGCCAGAACTGGAGCCACTGGAGTTCTACGGCTTTGTCATGCCCAAGGTCCGTCAACACAGCGTTTATATTTGTGTGCATGCGTGGCCCGAATCGCCCGGCGAGCATTTCTGCTGCCACTGCAAAGAGAGTGTTTTGTGCTTACCCATCCTTTGCTGTCCTGCTTCGCTTGCGGTAAACTTTTGAGGTGCCGGCACATACTTGCTAAGGAGTGCGCTGCTGCTGCAACAGCTTGCAGCGCTGAAGATGAACCCAGACTTCCTCAACCGGGATGTCAATGCCAATTTCAGCGGGGGAGAGAAGAAGCGCAATGAAATCCTGCAGCTCTCCGTGCTCGAGGCAAGTCCTTACCTTCCTCAATGTAGTATTAGTGTTACCCAGAAGGCTCCCCAGGACACATGCAACCTTTGACAGGCCGCCTCTACTCTTGCCGTTCTCAACTCAGCCCCCTCATTTGTAAGGCTTATTTGTTCCTAGTTCTGCTGCTGTGCCTGAAAAGGAATGACAGCAGAGTGTGCAAGGGACATGATGTTTGGGGCATGTCTGAAGCTGTTCCTTCTAAAGCAAAACACGTCACTTAGTCAATGGTCTAGAATGGGATGCTTGGTGCAGGCGGACGTGGCTGTGTTGGATGAGATCGACTCTGGGCTGGACATTGATGCGCTGCGCGATGTGGCAGACGCAGTGAATGGTCTCAAGCGGCCGGACTCCGCCACCCTCATGGTCACCCACTACAAGGCACGCCCTCTACTAAAGTGCACTTTTTGCACTTTCCGGATGGGTTTTAGCAGATGCACACATTGGTGTACCTTTCAGTAACTATATTGAAGAACTGGGTGCTAGTACCAAAGGGTGCGCCAGAAAGACTGCCCCTTATGGCCACCCACTACAAGGCACGCCCTCTTGCTTTCTCAATGGCCATGTCAAACCCCTTTTGGGATCGGGTTTGCTCCCACAGTCTTTAGCGTCCAGTGGATACACAAACAGCAAAAGGGACATAATATTACAGGCAGGCATGATGGTGTCGTAGCATTGCTTGCGGTGAGGTGAGGAAGAGCAAATTTGGACTCCCAGGTCACCAACAGCGCCATTCCTTCACCTCAGAAGAATTGGTGTCGGTTGTGCATTCCTTGATGGGAGACGATGTTGGTGCTCAAGTGGGTTTTTTGGAGGTTGCTGATTTGATTTGTTGGTGGCTGCAGCGGCTGCTCAATTACGTGGTGCCAGAGGCGGTGCACATAATGGAGGCAGGCCGCATCATCTACAGCGGAGGGCTGGAGGTTGCAGACATCCTTGAGAAGGACGGCTACGAGGGCATCAAGACTCTCATCAAAAAGGAGGCCGCGGCCGGCAGGGAGCCCGTGGCAGCCTGAGTGGAGTTTTAGTTTATGTTTTGTGGAGGAATCATACGATGAAGCCTTACATTACGATTGATCAATGACGTCATGAGTTGGTTTATCATGAGTACTGGTACCCGATCAACGAGGAATGTGTGTATGTATCTGCTTTTACATATGCGTACATTTATTCAAAGGCGCATTGCCCTGGAGGTGCAATTGAGATCACGTTTGTTCAACCGGGTGTGTTGTAAGTTGTAATTAGAAATATCCTATTTAGCTACCTTACAAAAATCTGATCCCTGGCAATTATTCTCTCTGTGATTGCAGCTGGTCCGTGAGAGGCACTGTGGCTGGCTGTGCAGCCTGCATTGGGAGTGCTCTCAAGGTTCTGCCAAACGCTGTCAACGTATCGCTATTCTGTTGCCTAGGCTTTGTGTTCAACGATCAGCCTTGATCCTCTCTTGAAGGGCAACACGCCTTCTCTGCAAGACACAGCATACCAGCCCGTCAGATGCATGCATTTTTTTGGAGCATATTGCCTTGTCATTTTGAAGAGCTTCTACTTTGCAGGCAAGCTTTACACAGCATTGGAAGAGTGCACTGAATGGCCAAAGGGCACTTTGGCTTCTGAAGCATGCAGCCTTCGCAGATATCTTCGATGACACAGTTTATCAAGGCACAAATCCATGATAAATTAGCGAATGAGCACCTTGACGATCTCAGGACTGGGTGTTGTGCGCATCACTGCTGTGATCTCACATTGTGCCAAGAGCTGCATCAACAAACGCAGAGGTAAATCTTACTCTAACGTCTTAATGCAAGTGTCATCATACTGTACAAAGCAAGACAAAGCCTCACGCGGTTTTATGTAACCGCGTGAGGTGAAAACCTCTGGAACGTCGACACAATGTTGCCGGGTAAAATTGGATTGAAAAGAATTGAGGTGGTGGACACAAGACAGTGATGAGACCCACCTCGAACTGTTCAGCCCTGCGTTGGACCAGCTTCTTGCGGACTTGTGGTGGTCCAGCGATTTGAGGAAGCTTGGCATCGTCCTGCAAGACACTATCCCTTGCTGTTCAATACAGCAAAATACAAAGTGCTGACAGCCATCCTTGAAGACCTAAAGGACCGACGAAATTTGAGTAAGAGTGTACTGAACCTTTCCCACCTGCAGTGATGCAAACTGTTGCAGCTTGATGTGCAACGGGGCCTCCGAGATGTCTCGTGCGTACTGCTTATCCCACCTCCTCGTGCAAACCGGGCGTTCTTCCCTAGATGGGTCGGCGAGCTTCTCGAAGAAACTTCTTCTGTCCTGGGTTGCTTTTGGTGTTTCTGGGCACTCCGGAAGTTCAGTCATGCATATGAACTTTGTCTAATTTGCAGGAAACAAGTCTGAGCTACTTGTTGGATGTGAACATCCACAACCTGAAGAACATTCCCAGATAGCTTGTCCGACACCTTTTGACAGTTTTTTCTATCGTGTATGCCTTTATTTTTGTGTAGACATCTTAGCGCAGGAGATGTTCAGCTTTGCCGACGGTCAGCCAGGCTGACGAAACCCATTTCGGAATCCCATCTCGACCCTTGCACCAAGGGAGTTGGACATAAAGGGCGTGGTTAGGGTTCGCTCCCAAATGCAAGCCAAAGCCTCAGCGTCTCAACAACCTGCACGTCAGCACGGATGTACCAGCATCCACCATCATTTACCCAAAGTGACTCACGATAGACATCACGAAGACTTCGTAGGAGTTGCAACCATCTTTGTTGCTGCAGATAAGTTCGAACAAGCAGCTTTCTCGAGTGTTACAGCAGCTTCTTCAGCTCACGCTCCAATTATTTTGTACATGTCTGCGATTTGACATCCGTCTTGAAGCCTTGCTCTTCAATTTCTGAATCGGCTTTCGGAAGCATTGTTCTGAGCCATGGCCAGCACTCAAGCGGCCACCACTTGTTCTGAGCAGCATCCTCTGCCAGCTTCGATTCACAGTATTTTGTTGGAGCGAATATTGATTGCGGCAATATCTGCCCTAGCTTCTGCCACTGCCACACTGGGCTTCATAAAATGGAGAATTCGGAGACAAAGAAAGGTCTGTCCCTCTGGCAGCGTGCTCTCGAGTTGCACCAAACTTGAAAATTCTGTGAGATTCTACTGCAAGAGCTATAAGAAGGCTGTCCCTTGATGACAGTCTGCACAGCTGAAAAGTCACACCTGGCATCAAGGGCATGCACTGCTTTCAACACCTGATTGACACACTATCGATTCGTCAAACCAGGATAACTGAGAAGTGAGAATTCATTCACTGCCACAGCTGCAGGAACAGAGGGTGTCAGCAAAGGAGGACGAGCAGGATGAGGAAGAGGAAGATGAGGCAGAGCGAGAGGAGGACATAGTGCTTGCGAAGCAGCTGGCCTGGGCGGAGCATCGCATCAAAGAGCTTGAGGCCCTCATTGGAAAAGCGGTGAGGCCATACATCAGCCATAGGACTTCTGCTTTACACATGCTCGGGACCTTAAAGCTTGAATGGGGGCACAAAGTGGTTGGCATGCAGCACATTTGGTGCGGCAAAAATGATTGCAATCTTTCAATGATATTCTGCCCGACCACATAAATTACATTGAGAAATGCATGCGGCCGTCAGAATAAGAGTCCTTGTAGGACCCAGATGTGTTTGAAATTCACAAATGTCCTCGCTCACAAGTATGTATTGCTGATTTGTGCAGGTCAGCAAAGAGGCGGAAGCCGAGCGGAAAGCGCAGGCCGCCAGCAAGGCGGCGAGTGAAGCCACGCAGAAGGTGAGGGATGCTGCGCGGCAGCTGTCTGAGGGGCGAGCAAGGACAGAGCGGCTGGAGCGAGCCCAGGAAGCCCTCATCCTGGAGAGAAATAATGCCTTGGATGAGGTGTGCTGCCTTCTTCTGCATGCGCACTCTGAACATCAACTTGCTGCAAAGGGCCCCTCTTTCACAGGCCCAGGCATGTAGCCAGAGCCCCAGCCGGCGGGAGCCGCTGTAAATGCTGAGGGTACAAGGATCGAAGTGTGTAGTAATTCATGTGCAGCATGCAGACACCTCTGCCCTCTTGGCAGGAACAGCGGTCGAAAAGTGCAATGTAAACATTTAACTGAGCCTGTGCTGTTCACAAGCCTGCAGAATCCATAAGACCGGCCCGGGAAGCAATGTGCACACTCTTTTCAGCGCTGGATGGCACCTGATGTGGGAAAGTGAGAATGTCTAGCTTGGCATTGCCTGCATCTTGGCTTTGTCTCTCAGGAGATCTATTCTTATTTTCAGGAGATCTATTCTTATCTAGGTATAGATGTAGATTTCCTTGTGATTTTTTCATGGGAGGTTGATGTGGGGGTTAATTGCAGGCCGAGCAGGCAAGCAGCCAGCAGCGGGAAGCAGAGCTCAAGCAGGACAAGGCGCAGGAGGCGGTTGTGGGCTTGGAGAGGAAACTGAAGGTGATGCCCCAACCCCCCTTTTTGCCTGAGGGACTCTTGTTATCCCTGCGGCATGTGCACTTTCCACTCCATTGCGTTGCTCGGATCATCACTCCATGAGGCCATAATAAAGTATTGACTTTGTCATATGCTGTCACTCCATATGTCTAGGATGAAGTTTGCGGCCTTGTCACGTGCTGTCAATCCTTGAGTCCATAGCCAATGTGCGCCCCTATCAGATGCTGTCAACGCATAGATCTTAGTGCATGTGTTTCCCTTATCATCTGTGCCCCAGAAATGCTACCGTAGCTCTTCTGCCGAGCTCACACCCGACGATAGTACTGAGGCGCTGAGCCTGGATCGTGAATCGTTGCAGGTGCAAGGGGAGGAGCGAAAGGGTTACGACAGGCGGATCAAGGACCTGGAGCTGCGGCTGACCAGCATACTATCTGCCAAGGCCCGGGACGACGAGGAACATGCCTCACGTGTCAAGGTGAGCATTTCCCTGATAGCACTACATGGAAAGATACATTTCTGCAATTTGACTGTGTGGGCAGACATCTATTTGAGATGCCATGATGAGCATTCTTCGACTGGACACAATTCCGTTGCCTACTCACTGTGATGCAAGAGCTACGGCTTCTGCTTCAATGAACGGTGGACTCCTGCATGTTCCTGCAAAGCTCTTTTCATGGCCAATTCGCCGAGCCTGTCTTTGGACCTTTGCCTTTGCATCAAGGCCCGTGCATTCCTGCCTTTCTTTCAAGTGCCTGCAAGTGAGCATGTTAAGCTGGCACCCTAGGGGCCAATGGACTACAATATAAGAAGCCAAGTATGAGGGGTAATAATGGGAAAGATAGCTGTCACATGTGGGCAGTCATACTGAGGTGCTTGTGGTGCTGTCAGGTGCTGGAGGAGCAGGCTGCAGAGGCGGCGGCTGCGCGCGCTGCGGCCGAGGCGGATCTGGCGCGAGTCAAGGGCAAGGGCAGTGACATCCAACGCAAGGCACGGCCTTCCTTCTTGCGTCCTAAGATTTCTTTCTACCTTTTCTGTGTGTGAGAGGCCTTGTGTTGCGCATTGCACTGTGCTTGTCTTGCAGCACAGACGCTCGCACTGAGAAGAAGGAATATCAGATTCTTATTTCATTGTCGGCCAACAGGCTTAAAGCTTTTGGATCGTCTCTTCAATCGAATTTTACAGCAGCAGGGAGACAAGATCCTGGGTTAAGAATGGCATGGCATGCTGTCTGAGGGATTTTAGGGCGCTGACCAGCCCTAAAACTAACGGCAGACCACGCGTCTGTCTTGATGATGCTTTTGGATCTTAAATGTTCAGACCTGGCGCTACATTTCCTAGAATAGTGTGCGAGATCTGTCTTGATGCTTTTACTTCGGTTGGTAGATGGTCGTCCATTACGAGGTCCATGAGCCTTTCTCCGTCTATCGCATGGAACCAAGTGACAGAGGTCCACATTCTGGCGTTGAGGTGGACCTCTATTGGTTGGGCAGGATACAGTGACATGTGATATGGGAGTCCTAATTGCTGTTATGCATGCAGGTGGAGGCGGCTAGCGTGTCCGTGACGAACATGCGGCGGGAAATGCAGGCGCGCGAGAGGCGAGCGGCCGAATTGGAGGCCGCACTCGGCAGCCTGCGCGATAAGAGCGCTGCCACCGACGCGCAGCTCGCCACCAGCCGCCAGCGCGTGCGCGAGCTCGAGGTGTGTCCACCTGTCACGCACGTGTCGATGTATTCCAAAATCGACTTTCTGAGATCCAGAATGAGTTGCATCCGCCTTGGTTGTCTTCGTGCAATGCGCCCGCCGCTGCAAGAGTCTTGATCAGCAGCCCGGGTGGGGCGGCTAGCAGGGCAAAGGTGAGGGCTTCACAATTTACAGGAACAGCGGGTTTGGGAGTGTGTAGCTTCTGCCAAGCCCTGACAGCGGGACAGCTAGCATGGGCCTTGTGTCTTCTTTGGGGTGCCCCTGCTTTGAAAGCTTCTGCGTCCGGTCCACCTTGCTGTGGCTGTGAGAATCAGCACGGGTGGATGCACTCGTAGGAAGACATGTTGGATGCACGAAGGTGAAAATACTGATGCTGTTGCCTGGTGGGCACTGCAGGTTGAGCTGCGCATCAGCCAGGAGAGCCTGAGGCGGTGCGATGAGCGGCTGAGGGGCGTGCTCAAGGAACGCCAGGACATGGAGAGCCGCCTTAGACGCGCCTCCTCCAGATAATCTCCCTGTAGCCTGCCCTAATCCAGGCCCCTGGCTTCAGCCTCAAATTAGGCGATCCGCGTGGCTAGGCAATGTACATGAGGATCCTCCAAAGAATTCCACGAGAGCTCTTTCTCGTGCTGTCCTCTGCGAGTGGCTGGGCATGGATGGTGCATTTGGGTGGGACTTCTTTTTTCTTGACTGGTGGTTCTGCTGTGTGACGCTGTGCACGTTGCAGCAACAGCAGCGTTGGGTGCGAGGAGAGGAGTCCGGAAAGGCAAATGCTGAGGAAGCTTCTCAGCAAGGTTGTACACAGCACTTGCTGATGAAAGTGTGATAGTTGCCAGTGCTGTCATATGGGAGTTCAGGCCATATGGGATTTGAGACACAAGCTCTGTGTATATTGGAGGGATTGAGCCGTGACATAAGGTCTACTCAAGCGGTTACTAGCAATATGGAGACAAAGTTACATCCATGAGCTGCACAGTGCTTGCAGGCTGTAAAGTGCAGCAAAATCTAGTGCTCTGTACAAGTGTGGCTCATTTTTTAAGACAAGTTTGTTGTTCTGCTGTTGCTGTTGAAAATAATTAGAGCATTCCACTAGAGGGGATTCTTTGTTGTTCATTGTACCATAGCAGTCGTAAGCTTACACAATAGACCCATGGATGGCCGTGGCTCTTTCCCCAGTGCAGCACATGTTTCCCATGTTAACCGGCTGGAATAGAGTCAACTCCAACATGCTAAATGTGTTTCCCAGCACAACATCCCTGTACAGATTCTGTTCGCGAGGGACTCTTTCGCACTTTTTCATTCATTGTATCCCTTATATCATGTTTGGAGTGGGCCTGGTGGGTGGCCACATCTTAGAAATCTACTGCTGCCATCTGACTTGGTGATGACAGATGGCATGCGTGACATGAAAGGGCAGCATAAGATTCAGATTGCAACAAACCGTTTGCACATGCAAATGACATTGATAGGTGTTGACATCATGATTTTGCAGAGATCATGTGATGGTACAATAAATCAATTTGACTATTACAGAAGCATGTAAACACTCCACCGACAAGGTCGGGGCCCATTAAGGAGATACTTGACGACCACGGTCAACAAATTTGGGTGTCTCACTATATAACTCTTCCAATGCCGAAGGGTCAAAACCCCCTTCTGCCCCGCCGCTATATTGGCTAGCTCTGCTTGGTCAAACAAAGCATCATTGCGTGCTGTTTCACACATGTGTAGCCCATGCATTTGCACGGCAAGGATCAGACAAGTATTGATGATCACGATCTACGTGAATGCACACAGGCTTGCTGAGAAGCCCTCTTTCAAACATGACCGTTTGCAAGCTTAAAGAGCTTCAAATATTCCTTTCTTGCTCCACTCACCATGTCTATGCATGGGTCCGCATTGCCCCTTGTCTACACAAAAAGCTTTGAAGCAAGGGCACATCTTGTGTCTCGCCAAGCCCACTAAAACAGCATATTTGCAACACTGCAAATTGCACACTCAATTGGCCACAGACACCATCACGTGAGCCCAACTAAAACCAAATGACAGAGAAACAAAGTCTTGAAGTGCGCTAACATGACTCCTTGGCCCAATTCCCAGGGTCCATGTAAAGGTCAGACCATCCTTCGGGACAGCTCGGACATATCTTGCAGCAGATGTGCAAACGGACAATTCTCTTGAGACACTCCATTGTCGCTTGTCTTGATAGAAAATAAAAGTGCCCTGCATTTGCATCCTTCCTCTGCGAAGCCTCATACTGGCCCACAACCTTGCAGTGCTCAAACAACAACAGCAGTTCTATCCTTCACATGAGTGTCAGCAGCCAGTGGCCGCATTTCAGACAAACTCACAATGATCAGAACACGTACAGTCAATTCTCCTCCTCGCCATTGTGTCTTTGGGTGCAGCCCACAGATACCAACAATGGAGCCGCGCTAGAAGACTTCAAATTCAAAAAATATGAATTTAGGAATAAATTAATATGCCTCTCAGAGGGTTGGCGGTGG
>JADEYI010000837.1_pt1 | contig 32567 bp, 30 predicted proteins | sample 8542331 | NCBI WGS metagenome assembly JADEYI01 (sample SAMN16510988, study PRJNA670497) | mine drainage metagenome | isolation source: biofilm near Copperflume 1 | place: Germany: Marsberg coppermine Kilianstollen | collected 2018-02 | reverse complement strand
CCTAATGGGAACGCAGAAAATGTGGGCGCGGAAAAATTTGAGCCAACGGAAGCCTCCGCCTCCTACCGGTTCGATCCTGCCGCTCCCAGCGGCTATCGCCAGAGTGGCATCGCCGAGCCCGAGGTCGAGGAAGCTCCGGGGCACGCTCAAGACGCAATCGAGGAACCGGGAGTGCAATCCCCCGCGCAGCCGGAGCCATTTTCTGCTGAGTCTGTATCGATCGCCCAACCGGTCCATCCGATGGAAGCACCGCCTGAAACTTTTCCTGTCGCCGAGGATTTCCGGCTCGCAAGCGAAACAAATGCGCAGGAGTTCTCTGTCGAAAGCGTGGACGGTGAGACACCATTGGAGCTGGATGACGATCCAGAGACAGAGTCCGGCTCCCATGTCTTCGACCCGGGCCACGGCGATCTGGAAGAAGAGATGATCGACGAGGAGGAATCAGAAGCCTACACCGCTCATGCTCTTCTCGATGAAGAAGAGTATGACGACATGGTCGAGGAAACTCTCGACGTACAGATGGACAGCGGCCTGCTCAGCGAACTGGTCCGCGACCAACACATTGAGCAGCGCACCCGCTTCTCAGAAGACCCCACTGACGGTGCGGAAGAAGATTCCTTCGATGAGGAGGCCGTCTTCGAGGAGGGACCGGCTGGCATTGAGCTTGAAGAAATAAGCGACGCGGACGAGGAATTGAACGAGCCTGAGAACGGAGATGCGGCCAACGCCGACGCAGCCCGCACGCGTTCGAACGGACCGCGCGGCAACCGTCGCGGCGTTCGTGGACAACGGCCAGGGCAGGGTGGAAATCGCGGGGGACGCATGCGCCGCTCCACCGCGCAGACCACCAACCTGCCGGCGATCACAGAACTGCTGAAGCCGAACCAGGAAATTCTGGTGCAGATCGCAAAGGAACCCATCGCCCGCAAGGGCGCGCGCATCACCAGCCACATTGCGCTGCCGGGAAGGTTTCTGGTATTCATGCCGACGGTCAACCACGTTGGCGTCTCGCGCAAAATTTCCTCCGACGAAGAGCGCCAGCGACTGAAGCACATTCTGTTAAGCGAAAAAGGCGCGGCATCCGGCGGCTTCATCGTCCGCACCGCAGCCTCAGCCGCCAGCGAGGAAGACCTGCGCGCCGATATCCGCTTCCTGCTGACACTGTGGGCGGAGATCAAGCAGCGCGCCGACAGCGCCAAGCCACCCGCGCTCATCTATCACGACCTCAGCCTGGTGGAGCGCGTACTGCGCGATCAGGTCACCGACAACTTCTCCGCCATCTGGGTGGACAGCGAACAAGACTATGAACGCGTCCTTCGCTTTCTGAACCGCTTTGAACCGGCGCTGGTGCGCCGCGTCAAGCTATACACAAAAGAAACGCCGTTGTTCGAGCAGTTCGGCATCCAGGAGGAGATCAACAAGGCGCTGCGCTCTAAAGTCTGGCTCAAGTCCGGCGGCTCGATCGTCATCAATCAGACGGAGGCGCTGGTCGCCATCGACATCAACACCGGCAAATACGTGGGGAAAACGGCACGTCTGGAAGACACGATCCTGAAGACAAACCTCGACGCGATCCCGGAGATCGTCCGCCAGATTCGCCTGCGCGATCTCGGCGGCATCATCGTCATCGACTTCATCGACATGGATGAGCGCAAGAACCGCAACCGCGTCATGCAGGCGCTGGAAGAGTCCTTGAAGTCCGACCGCGCCCCGTCAAAGGTCCTCCAGTTCAACGATTTCGGACTGGTCGCCATCACCCGCAAGCGCGTCAAGCAGTCTCTGGAACGCACCCTTTCGGTTCCCTGCTCCACCTGCACCGGAACCGGAATGGTAAAAGGCCCATTGACCGTCTGCAACGAGATCTACACGGAGCTGCGCAAGATGCACCGTCAGATCGATCGCGGCGATGTAATGCTGCGCGTTCACCCCGAGGTAGTCAAGCAGTTGAAGGCCTCCAACGGCCGCTGGCTGTCGGAGATGGAAGAGATGTCGCGCAAGACCATCATCGTGAAGAGCGATGCTGCGCTGCATCCCGAACAGTTCGATATCCACTAGCCACGGATTTCTGCCCCGCGAGGGGCGCAGGTACTATGGCCTGCGCCCCTCGCGGAGGCACATTTCGTCGTCCGATTTGCCTCACTGAAAATCATCCGGCAGGGTAGATTCATGCCATGAATAATTTCCCGGGATTTCAATGAAACAATTCTCGGATGAAAACCGAAACTATCCGCGCATACGTTCGTCTAACGTAGCGGCTACAATGCCTGGCAGCCGGGAACGATGGTTTCCCAGTCGCCATAGGAAAAGCATCTTGCTATCCGCTGTGTGCATCCGATTTGAGTTAACGACCGGATAATTCATGCCGAAGATTCATGAAAACGGACTGCCGGCCTGACAGTGCGGCAAACCACGAGAGGCAACGAAAAACGATGAATACCGATAAACCAACCTGGCGTAACCTACTGAGAACGGCTGGCACCCTAGTGCTTGCATCTGGATTTGCAATGACAGCCGCCGCGGCATATGCCCAGAACTCCTCCTCCAGCTATAACAGCCAGTACAACAACCAGCAGTCATACAACAACCGCAGAACGCCACGCTACACTGGGCACAGTTGGACCGATCACCTTGTCCTGGAAGGTGGCGGCGGCGTGACGGTCCCTGGAGGGAACACGCAGAATTTTGCCAATACCGGCTTCAACGTTCTGCTGGGCGGCGGATATAAGTTCAATGATCGTCTCAGCGTGCTGGCTGAATGGAACTTCAATCGGATGGGCGTGCCCACTACGCTGGCCAATGAAGCGGCCCAGACGCCGGGCGGCAATGAGCACATTTGGACGGCTGACGTGAACCCGAAATATAACTTCATCCGCAGTGACCGGGCAGACGCATACGTCATTGGCGGAGGCGGCTTTTCTCGCGCCCTCACCAACTTCACAGTTCCGGTCGTTGTGGGATGCGGCTACTACTACTATTACGGAGGCGGTTGTGTCGGCAATGTAACTGTGGCCCACACTTCCACCAACCAGGGCAACCTGGATATCGGGGTGGGCGGCGAGTGGCGCTTTTCGCCTTATCAGCGCGAGAAACTGTTCCTGGAAGCGCGCTATGAAAAACTCTTCAGCCCCGATAGAGGGATTCTGCCTCCGGGACAAAACGCCATGCTGATTCCGGTAACCGTCGGCATTCGCTGGTAATCGCAGGCATCCGGCAATAAAGAGAGGGTGCCAGTGGCACCCTCTCTTTATTGCATTCAGTATCTAATCAGAAATTACTTTCCCTGTTGCAGTTTTTGCGCGGCGATCTGCCCGGCAGCCGTCTTTGAATCCTTGTCCTTCAAATGCGCATAAATCTGCTTCGCCTGTTCGGGATTCGTGGTCTCGTAGATGGAGGCCAGTTCCAGCTGCGCCTCGCCGCCGGGAACCGTAGTCGTCGGATGCGCAATCAGCCGATTCAGCATCTGGATTGCGTCCGCCGTGCGTCCGCTCTGGCGATACAGACTCACTAGGGCCAGTTCTGCCAAGGCAGACATGTCCTTGTTCCCATTCCGTGCCGCTTTCTTGAGTATGGTTTCCGCTTCAGCGGTCTTTCCCATTTCCATGTAGGTCAATCCGGAAAAATAGAGCGACTGTTTCCCTGCATTCGTCGACCCAAAACTGTCCGCGACCTTGTTGAACTGTTCATTGGCAGCCTGGGCGCGGGCCACGCTGGACGGGTACGTCCGAACTCCGGGCTGTACAGGCGATCCGGGCTGCGCGACCGGCGCACTGTAGATGTCCATGGCCGCGCCGAACGCCGCCGACGCCTCATCCTGACGATGCTGGTAGAACAGAGTACTTCCGACGCCAATTGCCACGACCGCAACCAGAATGACTGCGAACAGAATTGCTTCCGATTTATGGTCTTCCAGCCAGCCCAGGAAACTCTGCGCGGAGTCGACCAGGGCATCGTGTTTCATTGCATGACGAGTTTGTGTGTCCACAGGGTTCTGCAAGTCCTTCGAAAGGGTAAGTGTGCCACCAGGCAGAGAGGAATACTACCGCCTGTCAAGTGTAACAGCCGCAAAAATCAGGGGCAAATGGCAGAACTCGAATGTCCGAAGGACGCATGGGCCGGTAAGGCTTTGCAGCCATTCGACTATGCAACGGACGCTTCGACGTCGCCCCTTTCGATGCGCTCCTGGCACTCAATGCAGTAAGGCGTCCACGGCAGCGCCTCAATGCGCTTTGCGCCGATGGTCTGCTCGCAACGCACGCAATCGCCGTAGGTGCCAGCCGCCAGCCGGCTCAGGGCCTCGCGCACCAGCCGGAGCTGTGCGTTGCGAACGGTTCCCTGGGTAAAAAGCATTTCCTTCTGATATCCGGCAACGGCCTGATCGGCAACGTCCTGGGCATCATCCGCGCTGCTCGCCATGGCCTGCGCCACAGTGCTCGCAAGTGCCTGCTCCAACTCCTGCTGCCGCTGGCGAAGACGTTGCTCATAGCGCTGCCGGGTATTGTCCGCGTTTGCCGTTTTACTGTGTGCCATTGAAAAACCTCGTTGTTTATTCATAACCCTGCTCACCTGTGTTGGACGCGTTTCCGTCAAGAATGGTTGAGAATTATTTTTATTTTGGAACGGCAACAAAGTGAAAACCGGAATGGCCCGGCAGGCTTGCAAAATGTGCAGAATAAAATGATGCGTCTCCGGTGCAACTTGATCCACGGAGCTTCGCCAAGTAGGCTGATAAATATGTATGAAGATTTTCGCGCTGCCGACCATTGGACCGGAGAAGAGCTGCACTGTACATGGAAGGGCAATATCGTTGCCATAGCCACCCGCCACGCGGACGCGGTCGATGTCCGTTTTGCCGTCAATGGACGTTCCACCACGATTGCCATGCCGCTGCTCGCATGGGTGGAGTTCCGCGGGCAGTCCGGTAATGTGATTACGGACGCGCTGGCCGCGCAGATTGCCGGCAGCTACTTGAAGCAGTCGATCGAGAACGGTTACGACAATGGCCGCGACATCTACACCATGACCGTCGAAGAGGTCCTCGCTCATCTGGACATCGTGATGAAAGAAGCTCGCAACACAGGAAATCTTCCGGTGCTACCAATACTTGCCTGAGTATAAAATTTTCCGTACATCGCCGCTGCACCCTCACCGCGCAACCGTGAATCTGAATAGATTTTCATTTCCCTTCTCAACCAAATCCCGAAAGGCTTTGTCAGACGTGCACTGCGAATGGCACAATGAAAGGTCTCCTGCGGTCGCACCCGCCGCAACGGTATTTCTGCAAATTTCAGGAGCGTCACCTTCTTATGTCCTCTGCAACAGGCAATACAAAAAACGCCGAATTGTTGAATCGGCTTACGACAGCCCGAATTCACCGCAACCTTTCCGTGCCGCAACTGGTGGCAGTATCTCTGGCCCGAGGAGAATCGAAACTGGCCGCCAATGGCGCTCTGGTCGCCTACACGGGTGCGCGCACTGGCCGTTCGCCGAAAGACAAATTCACCGTGCAGGACGATCGCACCCGCGAGCTCGTCAACTGGGGCCGCGTTAACCAGCCCTTCGATCCGGCAAAGTTCGATGCCCTGCTGGACCGCGTGCTGGAATATCTGAAGGGCCGCGACCTGTACGTGCAGGACCTGTTTGCAGGCGCCGACACGCGCTACCGTATGCCGGTTCAGGTCATGTCGGAGTATGCCTGGCATGCCTTGTTCGTGCGTCAGCTCTTCCTGCGGCCCACCCCGCAGGAACTGGCCCAGCATGTTCCTGACTTTACGGTGATCGCGGCGCCGGAGTTTGAGGCGGTTCCAGAACGTGATGGCACACGCTCCTCCACTTTTATTCTGGTCGACTTCACGCGCAAAATTGTTCTGATCGGCGGCACCAAATATGCTGGCGAGATGAAGAAGTGCATCTTCGGTGTCTTGAATTTCCTGCTGCCGGAGCAGGATGTACTGCCCATGCACTGCTCCGCCAATGTCGGCGAGGATGGCGTGTCCGCGCTCTTCTTCGGCCTTTCGGGCACAGGCAAGACTACTCTCTCCGCCGATCCTCATCGCCGGCTGATCGGCGACGACGAACACGGCTGGAGTCCCGACGGTGTGTTTAATTTTGAAGGCGGCTGCTACGCCAAATGCGTGGACCTGTCGGAGGAAAAAGAGCCGCAGATATTCCATGCCATCCGCTTCGGCTCTGTGCTGGAAAATGTCATGCTCAATTCCGAGACCTGCGAGCCCGACTATCACGACACCCGCTTCACGGAAAATACCCGCGCTGCCTACCCCATCGACTACATTGAGAATGCTCTGCTGCCCAGCGTCGGCGGGCATCCGAAAAACGTCTTGTTCCTGACGGCGGACGCGTTTGGCGTGCTGCCGCCCATCTCCCGGCTGACGCCGGAACAGGCCATGTATCACTTTCTTTCCGGCTATACCGCCAAGCTGGCCGGCACGGAAGCCGGACTCGGCAGCGAACCGGTGCCGGATTTTTCTACCTGCTTCGGCGGCCCATTCATGCCGCTGCCGCCAAAGGTCTACGCGCAAATGCTGGGCGAGCGCCTGCGCAAGCACAACGCGCAATGCTGGCTGGTCAACACCGGCTGGACTGGCGGCGCGTTCGGCGTGGGCAAGCGCATGAGCCTGCCGCACACGCGCGCCATGGTGCACGCTGTGCTCGACGGACGGCTGTCCAAAGTTCAGTTCGCGACCGAACCTTCCTTCGGCTTCAGCATCCCGACGTGCTGCCCGGATGTGCCGCCGGAGGTGCTGAATCCGCGCGATGTCTGGAAAGATGCCGCCGCATACGACCAACAGGCGGCCATGCTGGCAAAGAAATTTGAGGAGAATTTCGCCCGCTTCGATGTTCCGGAAGAAATTCGCAATGCCGGCCCACGCGCGCAGAAATAGCGCCGCGTTCGCATTCATCACCCAGGCGGAGGACAAGATGTGGACTCCAACAACGATTCGCTGAATGCCGCAGGCCACAATGTTCGTCCGTAAATTAAAAATCGAGCGCGTGGACACTGCTGGGCAGACGCACCTTTGTCCGATCCACTGGATCGACAACTTCGCCATGCGGAATTTCACTAACGATGCCCTCTTCGACGACACCCTGCCGCTTGGAGACGGCCTGCTCGAAGCCGGGCTGCTCGTCCCCATTGATCGGCTTCAACCGGCGATGGAGAACTGGTTTCGCCGCAAGGGCTATTTGCGACCGGCAGACGGTCTGCTCATTACCGAGGCCCACCCCACCAGCGCCAGCGCGTGATTCCTCCCCGCGCTGCGATAGAATCGGATACCAGCACCACATCTTCCGCCTGATAGCAGGCAGCACCTGAACTGACAGGAGTTCCGCACCCGAATGGCCCGCATTTATCCGTTTCGCGCCTGGCGCTACAATCCCGGACTGGTCCGTGCTGAAGACGTTGTCACGCAGCCCTACGACAAGATTTCTCCAGCCATGCAGCAGTCCTATTACCAACGCAGCCCCTATAACCTTGTCCGCGTGATCCTCGGCCTGCCGGAACTCTTCGACTCCGCAGACAGCAACGTTTACACGCGCGCGGCAAAGAATTTCAGCGAATGGCGCGCTGAAGGCGTGCTGACCCAGGACAATGAGTCTGCGGTCTATGCCTATTCACAGCGCTATGAGGTTCCCGGCGCGCCGGGTGTCTTCGAGGAGCGCCGCGGATTTATCGGTCTCGGCGAGCTGGTCGACTACAGCCAAGGCATTATTTTCCGTCATGAACGCACCCTGGCCAAGCCAAAGTCGGACCGCCTGAACCTGCTGCGCGCCACCCGCGCCCATTTCGGCCAGATTTTCATGCTGTACTCCGATCCCGGCCAGACGGCGGAAACCCTGCTCTTTGCCAACCCGACTACACCGGACATTGAAGTGACCGATGAGTACGGCGTACTGCACCGCGTGTGGAAAGTCTCCGAGCCGGGCACGATCAACATGCTGCTCAGCGCTATGCAGGACAAAAAACTCATCATCGCCGACGGTCATCATCGCTACGAAACGGCGTTGAACTACAGCCGCGAGCATGGCGCCTCGGCCACCGCCGCAAGCGGAGAACGCGCCACGAGCAGCCTGCCGCAGCCTGCATTCCCCGAAGCGGCCACCATGATGACATTCGTCAACATGGACGCTCCAGGATTGACGATTCTGCCCACGCATCGGGTGGTCCACAGTCTACCCGGTTTCGACCCCGCTATATCTATCCAGCGGGCGGCAAAATATTTCAACATTCAACCCATCCCTGCCGGAAGTGATGTTGCCACCATCACCTCGCAGTTGACGCAGGCCGGGAAGCTCGGCACCAGCTTCGTTGCGGTCACCAGCAGCGGCAGCCACATGCTGACAGCAAAAAGACCAGAGATCGAAGCACGCCTGCACGAGCAGCCAGAACGCCAGCGACGGCTCGATGTGACGCAACTGCATTCTGTTGTGCTGGAGGACGTGTTGGGTATCTCCCAACAGGCCGTGCTGGACCAGACCCATCTGCGCTATGTGCGGGAAGCCGCGGATGCCATGCAGCAGGTACGCTCCGGTGACGCGAACATCGCGTTCCTGATGAATCCGGTCACGCTCGATCAACTGCGGGAGGTGGCGTTCGCCGGCGATGTGATGCCGCAGAAGTCGACCGACTTTTATCCCAAATTGTTGAGCGGCCTCGCGGTCTATGCACTGGATTAACCGGATACAAAGAGCGGCCAGCGGGCACAGTCCTGCCGGAATGCGCACGACGGCAGCCTTATGTCAGACTGCAAGCCGACAGCGACGCTCTAAGATCTACGGGGCTGCGCTCATCACGACAATTTTTCTCCCCGGTCATTTCGTCGCGGCGAATGCCCGACAGACCAGCGTGCCCGCAGCCACTCCGGCGACGCAATCCACTTCACCGCAAACCGGCCAGACACAGCCCATCACGACCCCAATCCCTCCCGCAACTCCACCGCATCCGCCGGAGCTGCGTTTCCTTGTTGTACTCGACCCCGCCCACGGTGGCGCCGACAATGGCGCACTCCTGGCTCCGGCGTCGCCTGAAAAAAATTACACTCTGGCGCTGGCCATTCGCCTGCACGCCATACTGAACGCACACGGAATCCGCTCCATCTTCACGCGTGATGCCGACACCGCCGTGGACCCCGCCGCCCGCGCGGTCACTGCCAATCGCGCTCATGCCGCCGCCTGTATCCTTCTGCACGCCACATCAACCGGAAATGGTGTGCATCTGTTCACCTCATCGCTTTCCGATGCCGGGCAGCAGATCACCCGCAATCCGCGCCGCGCATTTTTACCCTGGCGAACGGCACAGGCCAGCTACGGCACCGAAAGCCTGCGGCTGGAATCGGACATTAACGCGGCCTTGGCCGATCAGCACATTCCGGCTTTGCTGGATCGAACACCGCTCGCCCCGCTTGACAATCTGGCTTGTCCGGCAGTCGCCGTGGAGGTCGCACCGCTCGACTCCAACACGCGGTTGACCGACCCCGCCTATCAGCAAAAAATCGCACAGAGCCTGGCCGCGGCCCTGGCACAGTGGCGCAGTGATTGGAGACAGCAGCCTTGATCCCGCGCTATCAAAAGGTCATTCTCTGGCTACTGCTGATCGGCTCCGTCATGATGGCGGCATACCTGATCCGCCTGCGTGCCCGCGCACAGGACCAACTGGCCGCCGTGGAGGACGCAGCCCCCATGCCAGTGCCGGTCGAAGCGCCTCCTGTCTCCGTCACGCTGATGATCGCAAACGATGAGGATGGCTCGCTGGCTCCGGTCGAGAGGCGCGTGGCATTACCCGCGGAAGAGACGACCCGTGCCCGTGCGTTGTTGAACGATCTGTTTCGTGAGTATGCAAAGCCAAACTCCCCGCATCGTCTGACGGCACTAACAGCCGTGAATGAAGTCTTTTTGCTCCCCGTACCCGGCTCGGAAAATGCCCCCGCGACCGAGCACCCCGACGCGGCGCAAATGGCAGTCATCAATCTGAACGGAGCGTTTGTCGATCACCATCCTTCGGGAATTCTTGTAGAGACCCTTACGCTGCTTTCCATGCTCGGCACCCTGCATGCAGCTTTTCCGCGGATCGCGCAGGTGCGTTTTCTTGTCGACGGTCAGCCGAAGGAAACCCTCGCAGGGCATGCGGATTTGACGCGAACCTATCTCACCGCCAACGAAACTCCTGGAGTGTCAAATGGCAACAGCGGAGATTCTCCCAGCACAAAGTCCGCGGAGAGCACGCCATGAGCGGAAACATGAACATCCAAAAGGCTGAAGCCACCCCACTGCGAATCGGCGTTTTCGATTCCGGCTTTGGTGGCCTGACGGTGCTGCGGGCACTGCTGACGCAGATCCCCTCCGCCGAGTTCTTATACCTTGGCGACACGGCGCGTCTGCCCTATGGATCGAAATCCCAGGCCACCGTGGCTCGTTACGCGGTCGAGAGCGCGCAGTTGCTCGAATCCAGCGGCGCGCAATATCTGGTCATTGCCTGCAACACCGCCAGCGCGCTTGCATTGGACGCGATTCGTTCCGCCGCGCGTGTGCCCGTGCTGGGCGTCATTGAAACCGGCGCGGACAGCGCAGCCGCATCCAGCCTCACCCGCGACGTGCTGGTGCTCGCCACGGACGCGACTGTCCAGAGTCATGCCTACGCGGCCGCCTGTGCAGCCCAGGGTCTGCGCGGCCTGGAAAAAGCCTGTCCCCTGCTGGTTCCGCTCATCGAAGAAGGCTGGACCGGACGAGACGCGGTACGCACCGCAACGGGCGAGGTCACCCGGCAGGTGCTGCGCATCTATCTCGATGAGGCCCTCGCAGAAGCACAAACACTCGGATATTCGCTAGACACTGTCCTGCTGGGCTGCACCCATTACCCTCTGCTGCAAGCGATGTTCCGGCAGGAACTGCCGGAACACATCACAATTCTCGACTCTGCCCAGGCAACGGCCCGGCGAGTGCGGCAGCAATTGGAAGACGCCGGAGTACTTTCCTCGGCGGCCGGGCCGAACCACCACCCGTCCCGCTGCCGCTTCCTGGCCACCGATTCCGTCGAAAAATTCCGCAACCTCGGAAGCCGCTTCCTGGGGCAGCCCATTCGGCATGTGGACCTTATCGACCTCGGCGGCTAGGCCACAGCACTGATATCCTGCGTGGAGTACGCAGCACGAGCATGGAGGAAACATGTTGAATCTCGAAGGCCGCATCGCAATTGTCTTTGGTCTGGCAAACAAGCGCTCCATCGCCTGGGCGATTGCGCAAAAACTCCACGCCTCCGGCTGCCAGCTGATCATCAGCTATCAGAACGACCGCATGAAGCAGGAAGCAGAAGGCCTGTTGGCGGAGCTGCCCGGCGCGGAGGCCCTGCAATGCGATGTGTCGAACGATGCCGAAATCGATAGCGTCTTCGCCGACCTGAAACAGCGGCACGGAAAGCTCCATGTCCTCGTCCACTCTGTCGCCTATGCTCCTGCGGAAGAGTTGAAGAACGACTTCGTCCAAACGACGCGTGAAGGCTTCCGTGTCGCCCACGATGTCAGCGTCTATTCGCTCATCGCGCTATCCCGCGCGGCAGCTCCGCTGATGACCGATGGCGGCAGCATCCTAACGCTGACCTACTATGGCGCGGAAAAAGTTGTTCCCCATTACAACGTGATGGGCGTTGCCAAGGCAGCGCTCGAGGCCACCGTTCGCTATCTGGCCGCCGACCTGGGGCGACAGAATATTCGGGTCAACGCGATCTCCGCCGGCCCCATCAAAACGCTGGCCGCGCGCGGTATCGGCGGCCTTAGCGATATGCTGAAGGCACATGCGGACCGTGCCCCGCTCCATCGCAATACGGAGCAGGCAGAGGTGGGCGGAACCGCGGCATTCCTCGCGTCGGACCTTGCTTCCGGAATTACCGGTGAAGTGATCTACGTGGATAGCGGCTACAACATCATGGGCTTCTGAGCTGGAGCATCCCAAAGTGCCAGCGTAATTCTCCGCTGATCGCCCGACAGCGTTTCAATGACGATCTCGCCATCGCTGTGCGCCACCACCGTGGGGAATTTTTCTCCCCATTCGATCAGCACCAGGCTCTGCGGCGTCATCAGATCTTCGATCCCAAGCGTGTCCAGTTGTCTCTGGCCTTCGATGCGGTACAGGTCCAGGTGATAGAGGAGGACCGTGGCACCCAGATTTTCATGTTCGCTTGCGGGATCAATGCTGCGGCCCGCGTATTCATGGATCAGGGTAAATGTCGGACTGGTCACCTCGTCCGGCTCCGCCGCTCCCAAAGCCGCCGCAATCCCCTTCACCAGCGTCGTTTTGCCCGCGCCCAAGTCACCGCGCAAAACCAGCACCCTCGGCGGCGCCAGCATTTTTGCCAGCTCGCGTCCCAGGGCGACGGTTTCGTCGCACGTACTCGTGGTATAGACATGTCGAACAGCCTTCGCGCGCCTGGCCGGCCCGCTCATCGCTGACCCTCTTGCAACCAGGTAAAGCCATCGTGATCGACAGGAGAAAGCATCGCCTCCGAAAGATGCCGCAGCATATCGGTCGCCAGCATGGTGCGCTCATCCTTCGTGCGCACAAAGTGGTCAGCGGCGGCCCCATGCAGCCAGACCGCGCATTCGACCGCCTCCGGAACCCGCTGCGGAAACTGCGCTATCATCGCCGCAACAATTCCTGTCAACACGTCTCCGCTGCCGCCTTTGGCCAATGCCGGGTTCCCGCTTGTGTTCACCGCAACAGCGCCATCCGGATGCGCTACCAGCGTGCGCCAGCCCTTCAGCACCAGCGTTACGTGGTGTTCGGTAGCAAACCTGCGGGCAATCCCAAGACGGTCACGTTCCACATCGGCGATGGTGCTGCCGAGCAGCCTCGCCATCTCTCCCGGATGCGGTGTCAGCACCAGCGTGCGACGGCTTCCATCCAGAAGCTCCGCACGACCTTCAAAAGCGTTCAAACCATCTGCATCCAGCACCATCGGCAATGTTGAATTGCCGATCAATTTGCGGACAAATTCCGCCGTCTCCGGCTCGCGGCCAATTCCCGGGCCCACTGCCAGAACGCCGATTCCGCGCAATATTTTTTCCATTCGATCGGGGTCGAGATTCTGCGATGAAATATCGCCCTTCGCTGTTTCCTCCAGCAGCAGCGTCATCATCTCCGGCGCGAAGCCCGCAACAATGTCCGCGATGCTCCGTGGAATTGCCGCCGTCACCAGCCCCGCGCCCGCACGCATAGCGGCCAACGAAGACATCGACGGTGCTCCGGCTTTTCCCGGAGCACCGCCCACCACCAGCACATGCCCAAAGCGCCCTTTATTGGAGTCCTGCGCCCGCGGCGCCTCGACCACCCTCTTCGACGTTCCTGTCCAGCCAAGCCGCTCCGCCGAGATCACCGCTTCAACCGGCGATCCAATTTGTGCAACCACCAGCGGTCCGCGCGTCATCGCTCCAAAAACATGGGCCGGTTTGGGAGCGGTAAATGTAATTACCGCATCCGAACGATAGGCATCCTCGCAGTGCATCGCCATCGCGTCCGCATCCCAGCCCGTTGGCAGGTCGACTGAAACCACCTCAGCAAAATGGTCCGCAATCCTGCTTCGAAGCGCCGCCGCCACCCCGCGCAGCGGCGGACGAAAGCCAGTCCCGAAGATCGCATCGAGAAACAAGTCCGTACTGTCGAAACAGTGCTCGCACGCCGCGCTCGACACATCCTCTCCGGCAACCATTACGAGCAAGGATTTCTTCACTGCCGACGGCAGCTTGTCGTAAGCCGCTCGAGCACCCTCCTCCAGATGCTCCGGAGGGGCGAGCAGCAGGACGCGGACCTGTTTGCCGCCGGCATCCAGATGACGCGCAGCCACCAGACCATCGCCGCCGTTGTTTCCCTTTCCGCACAGAACCGTGATCCGGTCGGCCCGCGAAAATTCTCGCAGCACAAAATCGGCGACGGCGGACCCAGCGTTTTCCATCAGGCTCTGCCTCGACACGTCAAACTGCTCCACTGTGCGCTCGTCACAGGAGCGCATCTCCGCTGCTGTTAAAACCTGCATATTGCCGTTGTACTGGATCGATGGAGTCTCGCGCAATCGAGTTCAATGGAAAGGATGTTCGCGGTGTTGCAAACAGGGATCAAAGGCTGCTGCATGAATTTTCTAAAACCGCGAGCGAAATCGATTTGCCCGCTGAAATTCTTCGCGCAACACGGGCTGTTTCAGATTTTCCCGAATCAGCGCAAGCCGCTGCTCCAGGGCCAGCAGTGCGGACGCAATCGCTTCCTCGTTGCTCTGCGCAATGTCGCGCCACATGGAAAAGGGGCTGGCGCCCAGACGCGTCATCTCGTGCATGGCGCGCCCGCCTATGGCTCGTAGCTGGCTCGCACTGTTCTCCAGCGCTTTTCCATCCCGCGCGCGATCGTCTGGGAATATGTCTTCCAGCAGCGCCGCCAGCGCCGTTCCCACCATCTGCGGCAGGTGGCTGGCCCACGCGCAAATCTCATCATGGCGCGTGGGATTCAGGTCCAGCGTTCGACTGCCAAAACGTTCCACCCACTGTCGCCATTCCGCGGCGCGTTCGCGGCCTGGCGCGGAAATATGCGGCGAGTCCGCCTCGGTAAACAACCAGACTGCCCCGCGAAACAGGTTGGCGTCTGCGTGCGCGGCACCGTGGACCTCCTTGCCCGCCATTGGATGTCCCGGAAGGAAATAGACATCCTCGGAAGAAAATGCCTCCGTGGCACGCGCGCAGATCACCTGCTTGGTACTGCCGACATCTGTGACCAGATGGCCCCCGCCCAGTACTGGCGCCAGCCGATCAACCCACTCAAGAATGCCGAACACCGGCGTCGCAAGCAGGACGCAGTCGCTTGCTTCCGCAGCCGCCAACGGATCGCTCGCCACGCTGTCAATCGCGCCGCGCTCGTGCGCCGTCTCCGCCTCGCCAGCCGCCCGATCCCACCCGATGATGCTGCCGCCAAAGCCATGCGCGCGCAGCGCCAGCCCAACAGAAGCGCCGATCAGGCCGGTGCCGAGGATTGCCACGCTTTGGATGGATTCGGGCACGCTGTTCTACGCGATGTTACGCCCGACCGCCGACGCGATGATCCGCAGCTCGCCCATCAGCTTTTCAAACTGCTCGGGAAACAGCGATTGCGCCCCATCGGAAACCGCCTTGTCGGGGTTGGGATGGACCTCCATCAGCAGACCATCGCAACCGGCAGCCACTGAGGCTCGCGCCATCGCCGGGACCATGTCGCGCCGTCCAGTGCCGTGAGAAGGATCACCCAGCACAGGTAAATGCGACAGGTGCTTCAGCACCGGGATCGCAGAAATGTCCATCGTGTTACGCGTGTAGGTCTCGAACGTGCGAATCCCGCGCTCGCACAACATCACATCGTAATTGCCGCCGGAAAGGATATACTCGGCGGACAGAAGAAACTCCTCGATCGTGGCCGCGATGCCGCGCTTCAACAGGATCGGCTTGCGCGCCAGGCCCAACTCGCGCAGCAGGTTGAAGTTCTGCATATTGCGCGCACCCACTTGCAGGACATCGACGTAGGGCAGCATCAACTCGATCTGAGAGATCTCCATCACTTCGCTCACGATCAGCAGCTCGGTCGCGTCGCCCACCTCGCGCAACAGCCGTAGGCCATCCAATCCCATTCCCTGAAAGGAATAGGGGGAGCTGCGTGGCTTAAATGCGCCACCACGCAGAAACTTTGCCCCCGCCGCCGCTACCTGCTTCGCTGCGGTAAATATCTGTTCGCGCGACTCCACCGAGCACGGCCCGGCCATCACCATGACTTCTTTGTCGCCTAGCGTCACTCCATTGGGAAAGCGAATCACTGTTCCCTGCGGGCGAAACCCGCGCCCTGCCAGCTTATACGGAGAGGTGATGCGGTGAGCTTCGGCCACGCCGGCCATCACTTGAAAATCCTGCACATCAAAACTTGCCGGCTGCCCCACGCCCGCCAGCACCGTCTGCTGCGTTCCCGTGGTGCGATGTACGTTGAACCCGATCTCCACCATCCGCGCCAGCACCTGCTGGATCTGATCTTCGGTGGCCTCATGCTGCATGGCTACAATCATTTTTCTTTCTCGTTTCGTCTAATTTTTATTGCTTCGGTTCCGTTCCCGCGCTCGTCGGCGACAGCGATGCCAGCTCATCCCTCTGCAGGGCGCGCATCACATCGATGATGCGCTCATAAATGTGCGTCAGCTCAATATCCGGCAGCGGGCCGGGGTTCCACTTGCGCACATTTTCAAAAATGATCTTCTCGCGGTTCGGTTCATACACCGGCAGATCGGTCACGCGCTTCAGGCGTCCGATAGCCTGGGCGGCCTGGGCGCGTTCGCTGATCAATGTGACTATCTGGCGATCCAATTCGTCGATCTTCCGACGCCATTCTGCAATGTCCATGAAAGCACCTCAGGGGCTGTTCCATCGTGCCCGACGCACGTTTGGGAATCCGCCTCGTTGAAAGAGATAATGTTGCTTATCCTAATTGAGACTGCAATATTTTTCAGGAAACACCGCTGCTGGCCAGTAAAGACGGAGCGCGGAGTCCTGCAATGAACGCACCGACAGCCGCCGGCGCATCCTCCGGGCTCAACTTCTCAATCAACGCCACAATCGCGCTGCCTACCACCACGGCATCGGAAAACTCCGCGGCGTCGATAAAATGCGCCGCGTTCGAAATTCCAAAACCCAGTGCAATAGGTAGATTTGTAAATCGCCGCAGACGTGTCACCAGATCCCGTGCATCCCCTGCCACCTTCTGCTGCGTACCTGTAATGCCGACACGGGAAATCGCGTAGATGAAACCCTCTGACACCTCCGCAATGCGTGCCAGCCGTTCATCCGGACTGGTGGGGGCGGCAAGAAAGATTGGCTGCAAGCTATGTTTGCGCAGCACTGCACGGTATTCGCTCGATTCTTCCACGATCAGGTCCGTCACCAGCACAGCATCCACTCCAGCCTCGGCGGCGGCTTCCGCAAATTTCTCTAACCCCATGCGAAGAATCGGGTTCAGGTAGGAAAAAATCACCAGCCCCACCGCGGGACGCTCTGCTCGCACCGTTCGCGCCAGCGCCAACACGTCGTTAAGGTTGGTTCCGTTATGGATTGCGCGCTCGCTGGCCCGCTGGATCACCGGCCCATCCGCCAGCGGATCGCTGAAGGGAACGCCTAACTCCAGAACATCCGCTCCGGCGTCAATGGCCGCGAGGGCGATCTCTTTGCTGGTGGCAAGGTCCGGATCACCAATGGTGAGATATACGACCAGTCCGGGCCGCTGATGAAATACGATCGCCATCGTCAGGCTCCCTGCAACTTCAGTTCGCGCGCCAGGATTCCCATGTCCTTGTCGCCGCGTCCGGAAAGATTGACCAGTAGAATGTCGTCGCGCTTCATCTTCGGCGCAATGCGGATGGCCTCCGCAACAGCGTGTGCGCTTTCAAGGGCGGGCAGAATGCCTTCCGTCCGCGCCAGGGTTACGGTTGCTTTCAGCGCCGCTTCGTCGGAGGCGGAAACGTACTCCGCGCGTCCTGAATCATGCAGCGCCGCGTGTTCCGGGCCGACCGAGGCATAGTCCAGCCCGGCGGAAACGGAATGCGTATTTGCGATCTGTCCGGCGTCATCCTGCAAGACGTAGGAATATGTCCCTTGCAGTACGCCGGGAGAGCCGCCATGAAACCGGGCCGCGTGCTCGCCGAGCGCCGATCCGCGCCCGCCCGCCTCGACGCCGATCAGGCGGACATTTTTATCAAGAATAAACTCGTAAAACGCGCCGATGGCGTTCGACCCGCCACCGACGCAGGCGAGAATTGCGGTGGGCAGACGTCCTTCCGCTTCCAGGATCTGCTGGCGCGCCTCGATGCCGATCACGCGATGAAAATCGCGGACCATCGTCGGATACGGGTGCGAGCCCAGCACGCTGCCCAGCAGATAGTGGGTGGTGCGAACATTCGTCACCCAATCGCGCATGGCCTCGTTGATGGCGTCCTTCAACGTGGCCGAGCCGGAGCTGACGCCGCGGACCTCCGCCCCTAGCAGGCGCATGCGGTAAACATTCAGCTCCTGCCTGCGCATATCGGTTTCGCCCATGTAGATGACGCACTCCATGCCGAACAGGGCGCACACCGTGGCCGTGGCCACGCCGTGCTGGCCCGCCCCGGTTTCGGCGATGATCCGCCGCTTGCCCATGCGCCGCGCCAGCAGTCCCTGGCCAATGCAGTTGTTAATCTTGTGCGCGCCGGTGTGCAGCAGGTCTTCCCGCTTGAGATAAATTTTCGCTCCGCCCAGCGACTCGCTCAGTCTCGTTGCCAGATACAGCGGAGTGGGCCGGCCGGCGTAGTGATGCAGCAGATGCGTGAGCTCACTGGCGAACGCGGGGTCCTTCTGCGCCTCGGCGTAGGCGTGCTCCAGTTCTTCCAGCGCAGCTACCAGGGTTTCCGGAACGTACCGTCCGCCGAATACACCAAAGCGCCCGGCAATCGCTGGATGCGCAGCTTCCACTTGTTCCACTTCCGGCTTTTCTGGATGCAGTATTTTCATTTCCTCTTCATACCTTTGCCATTTCTCTCAGTTCTATCTCAGCCATCCGCGCCGCGCTGATAAATTCAGCAATGCGCTTCGGGTCTTTTTTTCCCGGCGAGCTTTCAACGCCGCTCGAAACATCCACGCCCCAGGGCCGCAGCGTAAACACAGCATCGCGCACGTTTTCCGGCCGCAGGCCGCCCGCGGCAATCAGCCGCAGAGAAGGCGCTTCCCGCAGCAAAACTGCATGCGCGGCAGCCCAGTCGAACACAATGCCCGTGCCGCCCTGCCTGCCTGCAACGCCCGTGTCTACCAGCACTTCTGCGTCTGCTCTTTTGCGGATTTCCTGCAGCTCCCCGGCAAAACCGGCGGCATCTCCGGCGAAACGCACGACCCGAACCACGCGCACCGGCTTCTTTGCTGGATCAAAACGGCTGCGAAACCCCTGCGCGTCGAACTCAGAATCTGCCCCATGCAGTTGCACTCCGGTCAACCCGGCGACCATCGCTATCGTGGCCATCGCGCCCGGCGCTGCATCAACGAATACGCCAATTTTCTCCACCCGCTCCGGCAGTCGCTCCACAATATCGCGCACAAATTCAGCCGTCACCCGGCGAGGGCTTTCCGCAAAAACAAAGCCGACCGCGTCCGCGCCTGCCGCAACAGCGGACTGCGCATCTTCGAGTGACGTTATCCCACAAATTTTTGTCCACATGGCAGCCGCCTCAGGCGGGCTCCTCATGAACAATACCTGCCAGCAGCGTACTCAGCGCCACGCCAGGGTCCGGCTGCCGCATCAGCGACTCGCCTATCAAAAATGCGTCGAATCCCGCCGCGCGCAGGCGGGCAATGTCCGCGGCGGAGTGAATACCGCTCTCGGCAACGCGCACCGCTCCCACAGGCAGACGGCCAGCCAGTTCCAGTGAAACCTCCAGACTCACATCAAATGTACGCAGGTTGCGGTTGTTCACCCCCACCGCGTCGCAGCCCAGGTCCACCACCCGCGCTGCCTCTTCCGCATCATGCACCTCGCACAGCACATCCAGACCACGCACATGGGCCGCGTCCGTCAGCCGTCGCAGGGTCCCATCATCCAACGCTGCCGCTATCAGTAGAATGGCGTCAGCGCGTGCAGCGCGCGCCTCCAGAATCTGAAATTCATCAACAATAAAATCTTTTCGCAAACACGGTACTGCCGTGGCAGCAGAAGCCCGCTCCAGATTGGCAAGACTGCCCTGGAAAAATTGCTCCTCTGTCAGGACGGAGAGGGCGGCAGCACCCGCCTGGGCCAGCATCGCCGCCAGCTTGACCACTTGGAAATCTGCGCGAATCAGCCCCCGGGATGGGGAGGCTTTCTTCAGCTCGGCAATAATTGCCGGACCCGATTGCGATTGACGGCGGAGAGCCGCCGCAAATCCCCGAGGCGCATGGGCTGCCGCACGGCGTTCCAGTTCGGCAAAATCCGCAGCCTGCTTACGGCGCTCTAACTGCCACCGGGTCGATGCCAGAATTTCATCCAGATGCGTGGCCATAAAGAGAAATTTCGCCTTGAACACCCAGTATAAACGGAGGTATAGCTGTGCCTGACCGATCGGGTTGGCTTGTATAGCTTAGTAAATGAAAGCAGGAGGAAAAGCTGACTGGTGCCGAAGAAGGGACTCGAACCCCCACACCCTTGCGAGTACATGGACCTGAACCATGCGCGTCTGCCAATTCCGCCACTTCGGCATGTTATGAAGAAGTATCAGCGAGCAAACGCTGAAACAGCAGCAGTTCCTACTCTTACAAAGTCGGCACAGACTGTCAACTTTTACCCAGGTAGCTGGTCGCTTTCACGCACCTTATTTTCGGCCGTCAGGTCACCACTCTGAAATTTCACAGGCGGAACGCTCGACGAATCACACAGGGAAAATCTAGGATGGAAAACAGAACCGAGGTAACGCCATGACTGGACCACCGAAAACTACTGCCGACCGCATCCCAGAGGAAGTCTCCGCGGAAATCCGCCGGCTCATGCACAACCTGAGCAACGCTCTGGAGATCGTGCTGCAAGCTGGTTATCTGCTGACTACCGCAGACACAGAAGAACCCGTCAAGGAGTGGATTGGCCTGCTGGATGGCGGCGCCCAGCAGGCACTTACGATCCATCGCCAGTTGCGTGACTACATCCGCAACCACAGTAGTGAGCCGCTCTAAACTAGCTGCGCATCCAGCGTAATCTCTGCCGCCTTCAGCAGCCGAGAGATCGGGCAATTCGTCTTCGCCGCATTCGCCGCCGTATCAAAGGCTTCCTTGCTCGCCCCGGGAACCTTGGCGCGGGTCGTCAAATGGATCTTTGTCACGGTCGGCCCCGCCTCCAGCTTCTCCATCGTCACTTCAGCGGTGGTCTCCAGCGACTCCGGCGTCAGCTTCGCATTCGTCAGCTGGCCGCTCAGGGCCATGGTGAAGCATCCGGCATGGGCAGCTGCAATCAGCTCTTCCGGATTGGTCCCTTTGCCATCTTCAAAACGTGTGTGGAAGGAATATTGCGTGTCCTTCAATACGCCGCTCTCTGTCGATATCGTTCCCTTACCTTCCTTTAGTGTGCCCTGCCATGCGGCGCTTGCTTTCCGTTGCATTGTTCTCTCCTTGATGGTGAAACGTGCATTCATAATGCGGGCGATGAAACTATCAAAGCCCGTGCGCGGTGCAAATCTTAGGGTATCAGGCGTATTCGATTTCTTTTCCATCAGCTCGCCGTGGCTACGCCAGAGCCATCCACCCCGGCGACGGCATCATTTTTACGCGCGAACAGCATCGCATCCAGTCAGGCCCACGGAATCGTCGAAGCCGGTTTAATATTCTGAAACTGTCCCGCATCGCTTCATCAACTCTCGCGCGACCCTATATTAGGATGAAGCCATGAGATTAGGATGAAGCCATGAGCGAAAGCGCCAGCGATCTCCGCGAACAGATCCTCCGGCTGGCAGAGCGATATTTTGCGGAACAATTTCGCTCGAAGCCTTTCATCCCGGGCGAATCTTCGGTTCCGGTCGCAGGCAAAGTGCTCGATGCCGCCGACCTGCGCAACCTGATCGACGCATCGCTGGACGGCTGGCTCACCACCGGCAGGTTCGCTGCCCAGTTTGAGAAGAAGTTCGCGCGCTACTTCGATATTCGCGGCGCATCGCTGGTCAACTCCGGCTCCTCGGCCAATCTGCTCGCCTTCTCCTGTCTCACGTCACCTCGTCTCGCTGAGCGCAGCCTGAGGCCCGGCGACGAAGTCATCACCGTGGCTGCGGGATTTCCCACCACCGTCAACCCGATCATCCAGAACCGTTGCGTGCCTGTCTTTATCGACATCGCGCTGCCCACCTACCAGGCGGACGCAACGCAGCTTGAGGCCGCGCTTAGCAGCCGCACCCGAGCGATTATGATCGCCCATACTCTGGGCAATCCGTATGATCTCGACCGCGTCGCTGCCTTCGCCAAGCAGCACAAGCTATGGCTCATCGAGGATAGTTGCGACGCGCTCGGCGCGACCTTCAACGGTAAAAAAGTCGGCACCTTCGGCGACCTCGCCACCGTCAGCTTCTATCCTGCGCACCATATCACCATGGGAGAAGGCGGTGCCGTCCTCACCAATTCGCCGCTGCTCAAAACCCTCGTCGAATCTTTTCGGGACTGGGGCCGCGACTGCTGGTGCGAGCCCGGAAAAGACAATACCTGCGGCAAACGTTTCGATTGGGAGCTGGGCGATCTACCCTGTGGATACGACCACAAGTACACCTACTCCCACATCGGCTACAACCTGAAGATGACGGACATGCAGGCCGCCATCGGGCTTTCTCAGCTCGACAAACTCACCGGCTTCATCGAGTCCCGCCTGCGAAACTTCAAGTACCTTTATGCAGGATTGAAGCCGCTCGAAGATCTTCTACTGCTGCCTGAAAGCACTCCGGACGCGGAGCCCAGCTGGTTCGGCTTTCCTATCGGCGTGCGACCGGAAGCCCCATTCAACCGGCAAGAACTGGTCCGAGAGCTGGAGTCGCGCCACATCGGCACCCGCCTGCTCTTCGGCGGCAATTTGACCCGCCAGCCAGCCTACAAAAATGTGGACTTCCGCGTCATCGGCGACCTGAAAAATACGGACTACGTCATGAACAACGTGTTCTGGATCGGCCTCTACCCTGGCCTGACCGACGAAATGCTCGACTACACCATCGAAACTATTACGATGTTTGCGAAAACCAAAAGACACGCTACTGACGCATGAGCTTCACCGTCCTCTCACCGGCAGCGGAATGCTCGAATATAGCGATTATCCACGATAGGTTGGTTATCCCAAACCCAGCTCGTCCGCTCTCCCCATGCCGGGTCGCTCTTGCGTGCCACCAATACGTCAATCGAAAGCGCATTGCAGATTGCGTGCAGATTGTAGTTTCCCGGCTTGTTAAAAAGATTGCTGATCGCACCTTGTACCGGTGGACATAGGTTGACATCGCCTCCAAACTCTGTCCCGCAATCCGGAAAAGCGTCGACAGCTTGAAACTTGTCGTACATCAGCAGAGGTAGCGAGTCAGCTGTCATCGGATTGTATTGGACGATTGAGTCCCGTGGAAGAGCCTGGTTCAGCCGTTCATATGCGGTGCGGATACTGAATAAGTCTTCGCCAACATCTGGCGGCAACGGCAACCAGTTTTCCGGATGTGGAATCATGCCGCGGTCTTCAAGAATTGCATAGCTGCGCAATATCGCCAGGCTGTACACGGTCCCAATAAACCCCAACAACAGCGTGCCAACAATTGCAGCGTTACGAAAGCTAAACCGCTTCCAGTTATTCGGTATGTCAGAGTAAATCCAGTAATCCAGATACTCAGCGCCCCATAACAGCAATACAAACTGTGTAATCATGGCGCTTCGATAGGCCAAGTCGTTGTTCGATATCACTGTCGACTTGATGAACGTGATGACAAACATGCTGACCGCAACCAAATACCACGATGCTATCTCCACATCTCGCAACCGTGACGATCGGCGCAGATCCTGCCGCAGTCGGGACAAGCCAACAATTGCAAAGAAGCCGAATTCCAGAATATAGACAATAACCACACCGAATGGTTCAAGAACCCTCGGATGCGAGAATCCTCTTATAAGTAAAAAATGCGGTGTGCTCAAAAAAGCTGGCAGGACCCGCAAGCCAAGCGCAAAAACGCCAGCCGCAGCAGTTGTTGACGAAGCACCGGCAGGTGCAACCTTCGGCAGCAAGTTATGCAGGTACGGAATGGAAATAAAAACAGTGAGACATCCAGAAACCAGGTATAACAAAAAATCCGAAAGCTTCCATTTGTATAAAAGCCTTAGTGCCCACAAAACTAAGAATATTGCGAAGGTAAAAGTCACATAGACAGACAGTCCAGCCGCGGCAGCGAAAGCCATCGCAGAAAATATGGCTGCGATGGCTTTCGCTCCCGCACTTGAGGGGTTTCCCCCTCTACCTCTCCGTACTGACCACAAGGCAAGAAATCCAATAAAGCATGCAATGACGGCAGCGACATGATGCGGAACCCAGAGGAGCGCGTCCTGCCAGGAAGTAACCTGAACCGGATCCCACCACTCCATGTCTGGATAAACAGTTTTAGCGCGCAGAAATTCGTAAACTGTAGGCAGAATATCCAGACCTGTCACTGAAAGAAGAGCTATTCCAAGAAGAGACTTCCTTCGAAGATTTCCACTAACTGCCGAGAAGTTTTTCAAATAAATCGGCACCATCGCGGCCAGCGAGAAGCCTGCCCACACCGAACTTCCATAGAGCACATATCTGGGGCTAATATTTGTAAGGCGAACTGGATAGCTGCAAAGAACATACCAGTAGTAATAATAGCGCGCGATCGGCGCATGACCCATGTACGAAAATGGGTTGACAGGAGGAACTCCAGACCTAAGCACAGAGTGAACAAATGCAATTCGCACTGCATGGTCCCATAACGCCGTGCTTACATAAAGTTTCCCTGAAATCCCTATATCTACCAAAGACACCGCGACGATCAGGGCCCATAAAATTGCCAGTGCAATGGTAATTTTTATTTCTGTATGCAGCCACGCTATACCGGATCTCTCCAGTAACAGCACCCGTCGCGTGCAGTATAGAAATACACCGGCGGCAAGGACAAGAAATATCCAAAGAACCACGTTCGCTGAAAGATAACGGCCAATCAGATTTGTAAGTATGGTAGAAACAACAATAGAAAACGGAAGGCTAAGTAGAATTTTCTCTATAGATGACCTATCGCGGAACTCTAATAGGTTAGTCGCCATTCCAAAGCTGTAACCAGGAGTAAATAAAAATATTGAAAAGACTGGAATAACCGCAATGGTTGCTTCAATGTCCCTCAGCGTATAGTTAGGCACCAGGAATTTTCCCTCAACCCTTGAATATTGTTCGCCAGAAAACATCGCAAATTTGCAAATAACTTCGCAGATTTGCCATAGGGATTACTCCGCCGCATTGCTTTGGAAATCTATCGTAAAATATACATTAGCCATAAATAACTTGAATGGATAAGCTTGGCTCGCGTGCGATGCAATAAACCATTCATTTTGGATACTGTTCCTGCGGAGAGATCATGAAGGCAATCATTTTGGCGGGCGGACTCGGCAGCCGGTTGGCGGAGGAGACGTCTGCGCGGCCCAAGCCGATGGTCGAGATCGGCGGCCGGCCTATCCTCTGGCACATCATGAAGATCTACTCCCACTACGGTATCAATGACTTCATCGTGTGCCTCGGCTACAAGGGCTACATGATCAAGGAATTCTTCGCCAACTATTTTCTTCACTCCGCAGACGTCACCATCGACCTGCAACAGAACAAGATCGAGACCCACAGCGCCGACTGCGAGCCCTGGCGCATCACGCTCATCGACACCGGTGCCGCCACCATGACCGGCGGACGCCTCAAGCGCGTGCTTCCCTTCGTCGAAAAGGATGAGGAGTTCTGCTTTACTTACGGCGACGGCCTCGCCGACATCGACCTGCCCGCGCTGCTGCGCTTCCATCGCACCCATAAGAAGCTGGTGACGCTGACCGCCACGCAGTCGGTCGGAAAATTCGGCGCGCTTGAAATCGACGTCGATGCCCAGGTGACCTCCTTTTCCGAAAAACCCAAAGGGGATGGCCGCTGGGTCAGCGGCGGCTTCTTCGTCCTTTCGCCGCAGGTCGGCGCGTATATCCCGGGCGACACAACTATCTGGGAGCGTGACCCGCTCGAAGCCCTCAGTCGCAAAGGCCAGGTAGCCGCCTACAAGCACCACAGCTTCTGGCAGCCTATGGATACGCTGCACGACCGCAACTTCCTCGATGACCTTTGGGCGAAGGATGCCGCCCCGTGGAAGCTATGGTGAGCGCCTTCTGGCAGGGCCGCCGCGTCTTCCTCACCGGCCATACTGGCTTTAAAGGCAGCTGGCTTGCGCTATGGCTGGAGCAAATGGGCGCCAGCGTCGCTGGCTATGCGCTCGCTCCACATACGACGCCAAATTTGTTTACCGCTGCCCGCATCGACTCCGGCATGGCATCCACGATGGGCGACCTCGGCGATCTGCCCCGCATGCAGGCCGCGCTCACCGCGCATCGTCCGGAGGTCGTTCTGCACCTGGCCGCGCAGTCCCTCGTCCGCGCCTCGTATCAGGATCCCATCGGCACCTACGAAACCAACGTCCTCGGCACCGCCCGCCTGCTACAGGCCGTGCGCGCCTGCGACTCGGTCCGCGCGGTCGTCATCGTCACCACCGACAAATGTTATGAAAATCAGGAGTGGGTCTGGCCCTACCGCGAAAACGACGCCCTCGGTGGCCACGACCCCTACAGCAACAGCAAGGCATGTGCGGAGCTGGTGACCTCCGCCTACAGAAACTCCTTCTTCCCGCCAGCCCGCTATGCGGAGCACCGCGTCGCCATCGCCTCGGCCCGCGCTGGTAACGTCATCGGCGGCGGCGACTGGTCCACCGACCGGCTCATCGCCGACATTGTCCGCGCCTTCCAGTCCCATGAGCCGCTGGAGATCCGCAACCCCAAGGCGACCCGCCCCTGGCAGCATGTGCTGGAACCGCTGCGCGGCTATCTTGCCCTGGCGCAAAAACTCTACGAACAAGGCACGGAGTTCTCCGGCGCGTGGAACTTCGGCCCGCATTCCAGCGACGCCAGACCCGTCGAATGGATCGTCGAATACCTGGCCACTCGCTGGCCAAAAGACACGCAAGGCATGCCTCCCCGCTGGTGGGTCGATCGCACCAACCATCCCCACGAGGCACAGATGCTCAAGCTGGACTGGTCAAAAGCATCAGAACAATTATGCTGGCAACCCGCCCTGTCCCTGCCCGAAGCACTGGATATGACCCTCGACTGGTATCAGGCGATAGAAAGCGGAAAAGACGCAAGAGAGAAATGTCTTAGCCAGATCCAAAACTACCACGCGCAGAAGGAGTAGATTTCTTCGTGAACCACTCCCATTTTTTCAGCCGCAAGATAGGTTCTTCAAAATAGCGCCAGGATAACCATGCCATCCCGTAAGTCACAAGCATGATCGTTAGAATAAGCAGCAGTACAAGCAACATTCCAGTCGGGACAGAATTCAATCTTCTCAATATTGCAACCGACGCATAGAGTGGTACCAAATGAAACACATACATAGCGTAGCTGCGCTTGCTGATCGCCCCCAGGAAAGATGAGCCCAAAAGTCCGGGTATTATCTTGCCGGAGCTTTTTGTACACCACCCGACGACACCTCCCGAAAGCAATCCGATACTTGTCAATGCGAGAGGCAAAACCATAAAACGCAGAAGCTGGGGACATGCCCAAACTAAGGCCATACCCGCAGCCCCAGCATAAGCTAGAACGGTACATACACGCTTTAGGCGTCCCGCACCAACCCCGCTACGTGTCAGTACCGCAACTGCGGCGCCCACTAAAAGGCCATCCATGTGGCAGAAAGTTATCCGAAAAATTAGATAGGGATCTACTCCTCGCCAAGAAAGATAGGCCCGTAGTCCAAGTGCGACGAACATTAATACTATGATGAGCGGCATTCTTAAATATTTGGGCAGAAAATATATGATCAAAGGCCATACCAAATAAAACTGTTCTTCAACACACAGACTCCAAAACTGTCCTATGTAGACGTCCGATGTCCAATCTCCACTCAAAAAGTTTCGATAATAAAATGCAAATGGTGCAAATCCAATCCCATAAAAAACACTTCTGTGAACAACCCAGATTGCTACAAGGAAAGCGTAGTACAGCGGCCAAATTCTCAATCCACGCCTCCAATAAAAACGCTTGAAGAAATATTGTCGTTGTAGAGAGTCGAGCAGTATTCCTGTAATCAAGAAACCTGATAGGGCAAAAAACAGGTCGACTCCTGTCCAAAAGGTCCCTACAACATTAGCCAGTAAACTGTGCCTTCGCAGAAAATAGTCGCCGCAATGGTGGAAAATAACGGCTACAACTGCCAAGGCACGCAACCCGTCAAGCGCGGAAATATGGCTGGGTATAACCTTCTCTGTTTGATGAATCAAGAGGTCAAGCCGTCTTGTAAGTCAGCAACGCTATTCTCACCGTTTCCAACGGTGCCCAGCGGTTCCTGCGGGGGAAATTCAAAATTCGTCCGCTCGCGCTCCACGGCGAAGGGGCGGCGTTGTATCTGCGTGTGAATCGCGCCGACGTATTCTCCCATCACACCCATAAACACCAGCAGGATGCTACTGACGAAGAACATGCCAATCACCACCGGCGCGATGCCCACGGAAAAGCTGCGCCAGAACAACAGCTTGTAAAACAGATACGTCAGGCCAATCAAAAACGACACCAGCGCGCCGCCGAACCCCAAAAACGTCATCAGCCGCAGCGGCACCTTGGAGTGGTTGATGATCCCCAGCATGCCATAGTCGTACAGCGTGTAAAAATTGTTTTTCGTAATGCCGCGCTTGCGTCCCGGCTGGTCGTAATAGATCTTTTTGTTCGGCAGGCCAATCTCTGCAATCATGCCGCGAAAATACGGGTACGGGTCGCCGAAGGACTTCACCAGGTCCACCACCCGCCGGTCATACAGCCCGAAACCGGTGAAGTTTTCGAACGTCTCGATGGAAGACAGCCGGTTGACCAAGCTGTAATAGCGCTTGCGCGCCCAGAACATCAGCGAGTTTTCTCCGCTGCTGCGCTTGATGGCCAGCACCATGGAGTAACCTTCTTCCCACCCGCGCACAAACTCCGCAATCATCTCCGGCGGATCCTGCAGGTCGGCCACAATGCCGATCACCGCGTCGCCCTGTGCCTGACAGAATGCGTGCATCGGAGAACGAACATGCCCAAAGTTGCGTGCATTCACAATGATCTTTACATTCGGGTCCGCCGCCGCCAGACCCTTCAGCACCTCGACCGTGCGGTCCTCCGAGGCGTTGTCGATGAAAATATGCTCATACTTGTACCGACCCAGCGACGCGATCACCTTGCGCACCTGCGTGTACAGTTCGACGACGTTGTCTTCCTCGTTGTAACAGGGGGTAATGATGCTGATGGTCTTCAAGCGTCGCCTCGCGCTGGGGAGTAAAACCATAGTACCCGGACTGTGTGCATTGGATGTTGCTATCTTTCATCCGGTAGCCTACTGCGGCTTCGTCTCTTCATCCAACACGCCGGAGGTCACCTCCAGCATCGGCTCCGGATCGTCTGTGGCCGCGTCGTGGGCGGCATCCGTGGGCACGCGAAAGGAGAAATGCTTGTGCCCGAAAAAACTGTAAATCACGCCGAAGCCCATCAGCAGCGCCCCGGCAATATAGGGCGCGCTGTGTTGCAGGTGAAATCCGTAATGAAGCCCCTCCACCAGCAGCGGCAGCAGCACCAGCCCCGGCAACATCCCGCTGCCGTAGACCAGGATGCACCGGAACCACTCCACCAGGTAGTTGCCTTTTGTCTTGAAGACGAAAAACTTGTAGCCGAAGTAGGCCACCGTTATGTTGATCAGGCTCGAAAAAAAAGAGGCCAGAATGTACCCGAAGCGCACCCGTGGCATCAGCAGCGCCGTAAACAGCGCATAGGTGCTGTACCCGAACAGAGTGTTCCATCCCCCCACCAGCAGATATCGCAAAAACTGCCCCGGCGGAATATGATCCGTCAGCCGCGCCAGCCAGGGAAATTTACAGGGGAACGGACTGCGAGAACCAGCGTTGGATATGTCTTCGGATCGCCCGGATTTTTTCATCGGCTACTCGCTGCGCAATCTTTCTGGAGGCACAGCATATGCGACGGTCTGGATACCATCGCCTCGATAAGCCCTCAAGTACATGCAGTAGTCCGGGCAAAGGCTACGCATCAGCAAGGGCAAGCGCCACAAATCTTCTTGGCAATGATAGACGCAGATGGCAAGAATCGGACGGTCGCGCTGGATCACATGATGCGCTCCCACCAGTGCGTCATGTTCCCCGCCTTCAATATCCATTTTGATCATGGAAACAGCCTTTGTAGCGCACAATTCATCGATTGGCACAAGGTCGATCGCCGTACTTCCAGAATCGGAAATTTTTGAGCCTAGCGTTCCCGAATCTTCAAACCGAACGGTGCCACGATGTGAACCAACGGCACATTTATGTATATGGATTCGTTTCTGCAATCCTGCCTCCAATGTTGCTACATAAGATTGGAGTTTCGCAAAGGAGTTGGAGTCAGCCTCGATAGCATCAATCCTGCCGACTTCAGGCTGCCGCGCAAGAATGCTTTGGATGGTGTCGCCATCGAAAGCGCCGCAGTCCAGTATCGCGTCGCTGGGCTCAACGTCAAAAACTCCATTCACAAAATATGACTCTGGGATTGGCTGTTGAAGACCCATAGAATCGCCTAATGCGCGAAGCCGAATCTGAACAAGATATTCCGCGCGAGAGGCATCATCCTGCCACAGGTTCGCTGCGGCTAGAACTTGTCCGGCTTGTGGATAAAGTTTGTGTGGCAGATCGTAAAGGAGAACCGGCAACAACTGGTCCGCGAAACGCCAACCGAGAGGCGCAGCACTGGAGACTGTCGCGCAGCCAAGGCATGTAAGCTGCTCGAATGTCTCGCGATACCAGTGCTGCTCATTGCGAATTGTAATGAAAAAGACAGCGTCCTTACCGAAGCGGGCGGCAGCCTCCACGGGGGATAACAAGGGGATGCCGTCAATTTCCGAACCCCAGAGTCTTTGATTATTGTCTGAAATCGCCAGTGGCTCTATGGCAACACTGCGGAGTGCAGCCAGCGCACGTTGGCCCATATTGCCGGCACCAAACAGCACGCATCGGTTGCTCCGCGCCGTCAGTAACCTATCGAACGCAGTTTTTTCGCGCTCTTCAACCCGTGAGACCGGTTCAGAAAGAATTTCTTGAAGTGATGCAATCAGACTGTCTTTGGAACATCCTGGCAAACTTGCAGGCGCAGAACTAATTGGCTCCATGCGTTCTTTCTCCTGTAATTTTTAGGATGCCGAGTTCTCTAATCTTGCAACGGTGTGACGATCATATTCGACAGGAATTCCTCGCGATCAAGAAATGGCCACAAATCTTCGAGCGGTTTCGAGACAAACGAGCCGTCCGGCCTTTGCGCGGAAGACAGTCGCGGTGCGCGCGTTTCGTCGGAAATCACATGCACATCGCACAGCACTGGCCCCGGCGTGTCGAGCACGCGTCGCACCTCGGCGCGCAGGTTGTGCTGGTCTGTGATCACCGCCGACTGGATTCCGTACGACGCCGCGATCTTGCTCAGGTCCGGTACCGACAGGCCCGTGCTGTCGTCGCAACCGATGCTGGCCTGCCCAAAATAATTTGTCTGCGATGCGCGGATCGAAGCATAGCCGTCGTTGTTCAACACGAAAAACTTGATCGGCAGGTTCAGCCGCGCCACAGTTTCCAGCTCCTGGATATTGAACTGGAAGCCACCATCGCCGTCGACGCAGATCGTCTGCCTGTGCCCGGCGGCGATGCAGACTGCAATCGACATCGGCAAGCCGAAGCCCATAGAACCCAGTCCCGCGGTATGGTAGATGCGCTGACCGGTGCGCGTCGGGCAGGCCAACAGAAAAATCTCAATGCCTGCGCCGGAACTGCCGGAAACCAGTTGGTCTGTCGCGTTGGTCTCCGTGCCAATCACCTCGGCAAGGTTGTAGATACTCACTTTTGTCGTGGGATCGCGGTGCTGGTCCGTCACCACAGGGTAGCGATGCTTCCACTCCGCGCAGCGGCCATCCCAGTGCGACCGGTCGCGTGGGCGGATGGCGTCCCGCTGCCGCAACATCTCCGTAAGAAACGCGCGCGCATCGGCGCAGACGGGCTGCTCGATATGTGGATGCAGCTTGCCCAGTTCCGCGGCATCGATATCGACGACGGTTTTGTGAGCCTCGCGGGCGAGCTTGTCCGGCGCATAGCCGGTAATGGCGAAGTCCAGCCGCACGCCCAACGCCAGCAGAAAGTCGCAGTTCTGCAAGGCGAAGTTCGCGCCGCGTGCAGCCACTGAGCCGGGCCGGCCAACATAGAGCGGCTCATCGCTCGGCACCAGGTCGGCAGCGCACCAGGTGGCTGCAATAGGAATGTTCAACAACTGGCGCAGTTCATGAAACTCTTTTTCTGCGCCCGCCAGCCGAATTCCGTTCCCGGCAAACAGCAGCGGGCGCTCCGAGCGATTCAGCTCGGCAATGGTCCGCTGCACCTGGTCTTTTAGGTCCGCCATTAAGCCTGGCCCAGACGCGCCCTCTTCAGCCGGGTCGAAGCCCGGCAGCGCCGCGAAATCTTCAATGGGCGAGGCCTGCACATCCAGAGGAACATCGATCCACACCGGCCCCGGCCGCCCGGTGCGTGCCAGATGCACAGCCTTCTCCATGTGGTAGCGGATCGACTGCGGATCGAGTACCGTCACCGCATATTTCGTGATTGGGCGCACGATGGAAACAATGTCGATCTCCTGCACGCCGAGTTGCCGCATCCCCAGCGGTTTGCCCTCGGCATCGAACATGCGGTCGGGACGCTTCACCTGGCCGGAGATGAACAGCACCGGCGTCGA
>JADEYI010000836.1_pt1 | contig 32611 bp, 45 predicted proteins | sample 8542331 | NCBI WGS metagenome assembly JADEYI01 (sample SAMN16510988, study PRJNA670497) | mine drainage metagenome | isolation source: biofilm near Copperflume 1 | place: Germany: Marsberg coppermine Kilianstollen | collected 2018-02 | reverse complement strand
TGGAGCAACAATAGGCGCCGCAACCGGTGCAACTGTGGGAGCTACCACCGGCGCCTTAGTCGGCGCTGCAGCTGGAGCAAATCTTGAGGCTGTCACAGGTACAGGTGCAATCACAGGTGCCACCACTGGGGCAACTGCTGGGGCTGTCACCGGCGCCACAGTCGGCGCCACTGTCGGTGCCAGGGGCGCCACAGTGGGTGCCACAGTTGGCGCAACAACTGGAGCAACAGTTGGCGCTCTTACTGGCGCCACCGTTGCCGGCAGGCTGTAGGAGGCAACAGCCTGCTGCTGAGGAGCCTGCACCGGCGGGGCCACCGCTGCGACTGCCGGTTTCGCAAAGAGCGGCAGCTGCCTGTCCTGGCTCGTTGCAGGGCTGACAGCCTGATCTGGCGCCACGCCAGCTGGCGCAGGAACGACCGCCTGATTTGGCGCGGGGGTGGGTGCCAAAATAGGCGCCGAGGTGGGCGCCAAAACTGGCGCCGGCACTGGCGGCTCATCCGAGGCCGGGTAGGTCGTCGGGACGGCGGATATACCCTGTGAGGGCGCCACAATTGGCGCAACCACTGGTGCAGCGGTGGGTGGCTGTGCTAATGGGGTGGCCACCACTGTAGGTATTATTACGGGCACTGCTGCTGGCGGCTGCACTGGTGCGTTTTCCAGCACTGTTGCCACCACTGGTGCGGCTGCTTGCCTCTGTAGAGGAGCCTGTGCTGGCACACCTGCGGCAGCAAACCAATTAAGCACGTCAACAAGAGCTGGACGCGACTTCCCAGTAAGACAGGAAGCCAAAGCCATCGAATCATCAGGCTGAGCAAGCTATATCTGCTCCTAGAGCACATGACACGTGCACTAACAATAAGGTCAGATCATGCAAATGAGCACCCTGATGTGGTCTATCTGTAGGTTCCATGCAACAGAAGGAAACTTCAGACAGAAGGAGACACAGAAAAAGAGAGCCCGACCTGCGACTGGTGCAGAAGCCACCGCAGTGTCTCCCGGCGGCCGGTTCAGCGCGTTTGGCGGCACCGGCCGGAACGGCAGAAACGGATTGTCCCGGGCCGCCTGCTGGCTCGCATTTACCGCCGCAGCGCCCGGCGGCACATTCGCAGCAGATGCACTACTGTTTACCAGAGCCGCTGCGCCGATCACTGGTGCTGAGGGGTTGATCACTGGTGCTGTGCCGTTGGCTGCGGTCGGTTGAAGCAGTGGCAGCGGCGGCGCTGCGCGGGGTGGATTAGTAACCGGGGAGGGGCTGGCCAGGGCGGAAGCCAGGGGCGGCAGGGGGGAGCCGGCTGGCAGCTGCACGCCGGTGTCGTATGTGCCTGTCTTGGCGGCCGGGATGGCGTTCCTGCGCAGCAGAAAAGTCGATCATGTCAATATCATTTGAAGCAGCATGATGATCTCAGTGAGCCCTGTCACAGTACTATTTCCGTGTATGAGAGCAAGCAAATGGTGCATGGCATTCATTAATATAAGAAACGTCTGATAAACAGGATACATTACACCAGATGACCTGTCACTCTCAGCTGTGCTAAAGAGGGCACTTCCCTTCCAGCACATCCCTTCCAGCACCGGTAGACAGCACAAACTCGATCATTCAGCAAACTGCACATGAGCTGTGGTGTTTCTGCTAGGTTTGGGGCGAGGTGACACCTGGCGATAATTTGCGGGCTTCCATCTCGAGGGGTGAGGCGCAGGCTGTAAGGCGCCTGGCCTGCTGAGCTGGTCTGCAGCTGCGTTCCCCAGTCGCCATTCGGCGTCACCCAATTGCTCTGCCCCTGCATGCATCAGTTGGGGACACTGATCTCAATCGCGTGAACACATGTCATTGCGTTTGGTTGATACGTCGTATGTCATTTGCCAGAGCATCGTATTATAGCACCAATTGTATCAGAACCAGAGAAAGTCACAGCAAACTGTTCTTCTCAAAGTCACCACCACTAGGACGTGAGCGGGAATATCTGAGAGGACTCACATTTCCCTGGATCTCCACATTCGAGAAACCTGACTCTCCCGCCACCTGCACAGCAACTGCCATGTTACAAGGGCTGCAAGTCTCATGCATGCCTCGCCATGCATGCATTTGATATTTCATCCTGCGGAGCGGTATATTGTGCAATGGCTTGGCACTGCAAATCTCATGCCCACGGCTGAGCTGTCGCCGCTACTGGGTGTGCAGAACGGCTATTCCTCTGTCAAGACCAAGGCATAGAAAAAGGAGTACATGAGCGTGGGGTTGTACCTGGAGCAAGACAAAGCGGATGTATGAGCCGCTTGCATCCAGCACCTTTGCCTGAATGTTGCCCGGGGGCCTGCAGGGAACCTGCACACCAACCATGCAAGACCTTTCAAGTCCTGATTGCGAATGTGCAGCTTCATTCTACCGTACAAATTCTAGAGATGCTTCAGCCCAAGAATGTCCAAAACGAGCTGCACAGATAACCAACCAACCCACAAATGATTTTTTACTCAAAAGAGATTTTGAGAATTCTGCTCAATTGTAATAACTCAGGCCACCACACTACAAAGTACGTCTCAGTGAGCTGCAAAAGAGAATTGGCCCCTCTCTCAAGGGGATGAAAAAAGGCAAGAGAGCAGTCAGCACCTGTCTCCAGACAACGTCGACAGATCCACTGACACTGCTGATATGTTGCTCGAATGCCAGAGCATTGATGTTGATCTGCTGGGGCTTGCAGTCTTTGCAATCATCAGTCACTAATACTGTCAGGCTCCCGTCTCCAGTGCACGCCTGCAATAAGCTTGACAAGGTCAATTTTCATATATGAAAATACAAGGTCTATCAGGAAAACCGTCATCCTGATGAGTCATGCACAGCTTTGACATGCCGGCCGACGACATCAATTGCCCTGCATGCAGAAAAACTAATGCAAAAAAGCTCAAAAGTGCTCATCTCCTCACTGTGGTTGCAATGCCCCTTGAGCGCATTCCAGGCAGAAGTATGACACGCGTACAGACACAATGCACCAAAACAACTGCTATTCAAATGATGCATTGGGAATCTCATGGGCTTCCGCACGTCTTTGACATGCCCTTATCCAAGTACCATCCATGCTGATAACCGCTCGGATCATGCCCCGGAAAAGGCTTTGACAGCGACAAGAACAGGCTCGCCCTCACCGTGCTGTTGCAGGCAACCTCGATGCAGGCGCCACAGCCGCGTTTCTGAGGCTGACCCCTCTGCGCAATTGGGTTGCTCTGGCTGATGGCGGCAACCTGCCAGTTGGGCCACTCCGTTTTGGAGAACTCCCCATAGCCGCAGGCTCCATCCAACAACCCGAACACCGGCTTGTTTGGGTCTCCTCCGTCCTGTGAGAATTGCAAGCATGGCTTCATGCAAATGTAGGATTAATCAGATTAGTGTTCTCAAGTGTTTTACCAGTATTCCTAACTACCAGTAGCGGATGCACAGGCCAAAGACTGTCTTGCGCTCAGCGTGCCAAGTTCACTCCCTCAGTTGCAGTGAGAACCGTCTGAGGCACTTCCACAGGAAAAGAATAGAGGCCTGGGCAAGAGTGCTCAAGGTGCATTTCAGCTGTTGTCATCTACGCACCCATTCTGGACAAGAAAGCTCAAGATGAGGAATCTTCTGTGGCATTGGGATGATGCCAGATTTTCTTAGTGACTCACCCGCTTGCCACCATACTGAGTGGCAAAGCCAGACACTATATCACCGCTGGCTGGTGCTGCAAAGGCTAAGCCTCCCAAGCTACTGATGACCACCGCTATGTACAGAGTAGCAACCGATATATTCATCCGCCAGGGCAGCTTTGATATTTGAGTCATACAACGGGTCTCAATCAGTCCACTGTGCTTGTCTCCTGCGCAGCAGATCTGCTCCTTCAGCAGTTTTACATACACATGAGATCACGAGACGTCAAATGGATGCATTGTTCTGCGCCACAGGTGGCCATGCATACTTAAAGATGCCCCCTTTTTTTTAAAGCTCCTGCGGTGAATATTTTGCTGCATCCTCTGAAAAAGGGCAGTATGCAAATGCGCGTCAGATCCAGATGATGACAAAATGATGTAAACGACCTTGTAAGTGCTGGGCGAACATTGCTTTCCCAAGTGACATGTCCGACAATCCAGATCAAGTGTGCGTGTCAAAACAAGTGGATGAATGCACAAAGAATTGTCGGTGATCTATGTGAATGTTTCCATCATATCAACAATGGTATAGAAGATCGCACCTTAGCATCGCTTTGACAGGATATTTGCCTTCAGGTGTTCCGAGCTAAGCCGCGCGGTGATCTCTCCAGGGTGAGGCCAAACACAAGGAGGCAGAATAGGAAATGAATTTAAAAATTCGCGAAATACGACTTCGTGGTGGTAGAAATCAACGTCAGATCTCGTATATCAAGTCACAGCCTCTATTTTTGGCAGCTGCGGGGTCCGGTACACTGCTGCATCACACGTGGAGGCAAGATGACTCGAATCACCTCAATCACAGCATAGTCACAAGTGGCCGCCCGTTGATAGTTTCAAAATATCAAGTCTTTTTGCCTACCCTGGAGATCACAGGAACTTTATGACGGAGCTTTAGAGCCTTGAGGGCGGCCAGGCATGCCTTAAGCGCATATATATGGTCGACGTCATGCATGCCATGCTGTGCTGCCAGTGCTGTGCTGTCACAGTACATTACGGTAATGTACTGCCATGTCACATGCACTGGCACGGTGCCACCAAAGCTCCTGTGATCTTCAGGTTTAATGGTGAACCTGAAGTACCGCAGCAGCGGCACGTTGGAATGCGAGTTGACACACACTTCAAGAAATTAATTGTTACCATGTGCCGAGGCTACTGCTGCCCTGCAACTATTACCCCAAGCTGCGCATGCAAGCAGCGCCGAGCGCACAATTCACCGCAATCTTCGAAACTACCAAAACACAGGTAAGGCATCTTCACGTGTGTTGAGAACATCCACTGGCAGCCAGCAGCTTCTCGCTTTGTTGATGAAAGCAGTCACGTCAACCTCCCCCTCAAGTCACCCATGCAGCACCGGCTTTCCGCCCTGTTCTCAGCCCACTGAGACGGCCAGAATGGTGCATACATGCTGGTGCATACATGCATCAGACTTCCTCACCCCTCCGGCTTACTCCAGGTTTCACCCGTCAAGCCCAGGATGCTGTGCACGGTCTTGCAATTTCTGACCCCGTAGCATTTCATGTTCATGACACCTCAGGGGTTTTCATATCAAAAAATCCTCAGCCGAGCACGCCCAGAATGGTGCGCACATGCTCGGGGCTGTGCTCCAGAGCGGCATCGAAGCCCGGCTGCCCAGCATAGCCGCTGCCGGTGTCGGCCACCGCCGAATGTACCGCCTCGTACGCGGCCGCCACCGCCGCCGCAACGCGCGCCGTTGCATCCGCGCGCAGCCGGGGCGACTGCAGCGCAAAGCAACAATCCTTAAGATGATGTAATATTGATGCACACTGTTCCTGCAAGAGGCTAGGTCCATCCGCAGACAAGCTGCATGTGCTGGCTGCTACATCCCACCCCTTTAACTGCCAGCCAACCCAAGCAAGGCCACCTCAACCGAGCGCGGCCACTGCTGCACATTGCAGTATTCATCTTGATGCAGGATTTGACGCAGAGTTCCCGCTTTGTGTGGCTGAAAGAGCAAGGCATGCGCACAGCCACAGCAATTGCAGCGCAGGGCAGCACAGCTGGAACCCATTGGGGGAAACGCAGAAGAAAAGTAAATGAGGCATCTACCATGCAGATTGCACCTTGGCAGCATCGTCGAAGAACACAGCAAATAGTAAGTAAGAGATATGCCAGCAAGCGGCGCAAACCCAATACATTCCTGCAGCGCTCAGCATGCGTCACAGCTGCGGAGCGTGCATTAAGGACGCAGAGTGGCGTACAACGGGCGCACATGTGAAGGTTTACGGGATGGCGAAGACAAGAAAGAGCCCTGTTGCGTGTGGCAGATGAATGTAACGTGGATATGCGGGGTGCGGAATAGCAAGATGAATGAGAATACCTGCAGCGTGCGGAACTCTGGGAGGGTGTCGGGGTCAGAGAGCATGGCGAACAGCGCATGGAGCGCCCCCGAGATGCGCGCCAGCGGCAGCGATGGATCGGCCGCCATTACGGCACCCTCCGCCAGCTTCTCGCCCGCCGTGTACAGCCTGATTTGGATACACATGATTATGAAGTTTGGCACATTGTGGGCAGCTATCAGCCGGGTCAGTGATAAATGGCTGGAGGGGCAGCCACCCCTGTAAAGACGCCGCAGCACAGCTAAAAATTAACAATCAAAGAAGTTTTTTGAAAGAACTGACGATATACTTTGCGCAAGGGCAGCCATAATTCCCCCAATAATTCTGGAGCGCAAGGGAATGTTTGGCACTTGATCACGCGCACTTCATCAAAGGGTGTGGGAGAATAGGGGCCAGGACAGACAGGCGGTTTTTATGTCACCATAGACCAAGAGAGGACTGTGTTCGAGCATCCCTGCCTTGAATGTCATGTTATAGATTGCCCCACCAGGTTACCGAAGGCCAAAGAATTAAATATGACATTAGATATAACCACCCCTTGGGACAGCGGAGGGAACACGGCGCACCGGACGCGGTCGGCGATCTCGGCCAGGCCGCAGCGCGCCAGCAGGGCGCCGGCCTCGCCGCCGACTAAGCGCGCCATGTGGCCCTCCGCAGCGCGTGCCAGAGCCGCCGCGCGGCCGGCGCAGCATGCGCGGCCGCCAAGCGCAGCCGCCATGGCCGCCAGGCAGTTGGTCAGGTAGACCTGCTTCGCGCTCGGGGACAGCGTGCTCCGCTCGTCCACCCTGCATCTCACGCGCAGCGTCAGGCACCCTTTCAGCCGGTTGTCTCGGCACTGAAGACCTCCGTCCAGCTACGCCGTTCTCCACCGCTAACTTTCTGTTCTTGACCTGGAAATGACAACCCTTCTGCTGCTGCTGCTGCGGCTGCTGCGACTTCATGCGGCAAAGAAATACAACAGCTTTATATGGATATGTCCTGTCTCCAGTTTTGACAAGGCTTATATGTCTGACATCAAGCATTGTCCGTGCAGCAACCCCACGTGTCTCACACGAAACATTTGCTTGCCTTGGCGGCTCATTGGTCAACCTCAGCAGACAGTCACCTGGTGGGCGCGTCAGGTGTCAGCGCCTCGGCGGATCGCTCGCACATTTCCACAAGTGGGTCGATCGCAGCGGCCAGCACCGGCGCAAACTCGGCCTCGCTGCTGGCCGCTCCGCCGGCGCCGCCGTCCGCCTCGTAGGACTCCTCGAAGGCCGCCACTATCTCCATCAGCTGCCCCAGGCTCTCCGCCACCTGGCAGACGTATTAATTTTATGTGGTCAGCTGCTGCATGAGGCATTACTTAGTTGTTTCGAGTAGACAAAAGTCATTATGAAAAATCATGACTCAGCTGCAAGCTCTAGTACTTCTGGGACTCATTCACAGCTGGTAGTGCTCTCAGCTACCTGACAGGACATTGACAAACAGTGTCAGCTGCATACGACAAAGGAGGGAAGCTGCGCGGTCTAATGCTGGGCATGGGCCTGTGGGTGCCGGCTATTTATGCACAAATGCCCTCAATGTCTTCTTTTCTGTAGTACCAAATCTGCACATCACAGATGAATGGTTCTTCTTTTCTGTACGAGTGGTGGCACAGCAACATGACCAAGTCACAGACACCTTCAAGGGAAGAGTGCCATAGCATCAAGCCGTGGTGCAACTGGCTCTTTCAGGTGATGGGCATGTCTGAGCGAGACATTAGGATGCACCTGCGGCGGGGGCGACAGGTCGGCGGGGGGCGCGGGCGGGTAGCGGAGCATGCGGTCCCCCCGGGCCTTGAGCTGCTCGGCGAAGACGCGGCGCGCAAGCTTGCAGCAGGCGGCCAGCGCGTCGGCCAGGCGGCTGTGCGCGCCGATGAGGCCGGCCACCGTGCGCGCGTAGAAGGCCAGCAGCTGGCTTATCTGGAAGCAGAGTAGCAGCGGCGGCGCTGCCATCAGCATCCCCTCGATTCGCACCTGGCGCCAGCCGCATCTTTTAGTGTTTCGGATACAATTGTTCCCCGCGGTATGGTCCAGGATGGAGCAAGCTATGAAAAACAAGTGGAGGGACACTGCCGATCGGCAGCTGCGCAGAGCATCTATGCACACCTGACCGGGCTCAAAGGCTCGTGATGAAAGATATGTCGAAACTCTGTTAGCGTCCGATAGAGCGCTTCAGGAAACAGCAGCTGATTAGCTCCACACAACTCAGCACAGCATGCTTGAACAGCTGTGTCGTCGCCGCTTCTAGCTTTCCACACAACAGCACACACCTGCCTGCTACATCATGACAAGCCTGGGTATGTTTTGTCTTTGTTCAATGTCAAGCGCCCTACCTTGAGCGGGCGGCAGATGCTCTCAAAGACCTGGTCCAGAAGCGCAGACGTCTTGGGCGGCTCGCTGCCGGCCGCCGCCGCGCGCGGAGAAACGGCGTCCAGGTGCCGGCCGGAACTGCCACGCGCCTGATCTGGCGCGTTGTCAGCAGCTGCGGAGGGAGCGCCCTCATCCGCCCCGAACAGCGACACCAGCAGCTCGCGCTCCGAAGCCAGCGCCTATACGTTCAAGAAACGGAAAATGACACTTCTTAAAGTTAATTTGGTTACAATGCACCACTGCACGGCAGGTTACGGGGCATACGCGGCTGGTTTCTTGAAGGATATTGTGGGCGCCAGGCTAGGCAAGAGCGTCAGGTGAATCAACAAAGTGCAAGGCCTGACAGGGTCAGGAAGCATGCATCGCAGCCGTTAAGATGCCTGTGAATGCGCCAGTTCAAGTTCAAAATGCAGAGTAGTTCTTAGCAGCGCGCCTGGTGCACCCAGGCGAGCATGTCGGAGACGAATCGGCGCGGGTCGTGCGCGTGCATCTCGATCGGCCGCGGCATGCCGCCTGGGCCGCCGCGGGTCAGCGCTCCAATGAAGCTGCGCACATAAATTGCTCCATAAATGCTAGTAAATGTGCCAGGGCTTCGATCGCCATCCCCCTTGGCAGTGTCTTCCTCTTCCTGTGAGAAAGGCTTCTGCATGAACGTGACGTATGCCAGCACCATGTTGCAAAGCGCATTGTGGGGAGCCGGGGTACTCAATTAATGCCGGGCCATACACCAGAGATGCTGCACAAAGATGCTGATCAGCATCAGAGGCAGCTGAAAGACACTACCGCACATGCAACCAAGAGACCATTCCTGTGCCAAAAGCACCGATCAAATACACTGAAATATCGGAGGCGCACCGTTGGAAGAGCGCGTTGTGGCGCGCCTGCGCGACTTCCTCGGCGCAGTACTTGAACAGCACCGGGCGCTCGCGCAAAGCCGCGGCCGCGCGCTGCAGCACCGGGTCAACCTCCGGCGCATCTGCGTCGCCCAGCCGCCGGCACTCACCCTGCACCCACCTGCACGCATGCAAATTCAAATTCAAATTCGCATTGACGCTCCAGCTCAGATCCTGTGAGTTTGCGGAGGCAGGAAATGCCCCTGCTCGACCGCCACAGACACTACAGGAGCAGTGTCAGGCTGCCTGCGGCAGGACTACTTTGCGACATGCATGGCTGCTCTGTTTCATTACACAGCTAGCTGGCAATGAAGGAGGCAGGCTGCAAATACGAAATTTGTCAGCATTGACAGCTGTGCTATGTCCGCATGCTGAGGCTTTACCTGACTGCAAATTTAGCTCCCTGTGTAAAACAAAGCTCAAACTATCTGCGTAGGGCCTGAAGATTGACGATGCTGCCGCTCTTTGCCACATCATCATCTAATGAGCATCACAGGCGCATCCTGGGCATCCAAATGCTACAGATTATATCATGGTCGGATGCAGAAGCCAGCAGAAGCTACCTGCAGAGGTGCTCGTAGGCGGTCTCCTGGTAGGAAGACATGAGGTCCATGAGTTCCAGGCCGGCCCTCTGGTGCGCGGTGCGCAGGAGGGAACGGCAGTTGCCGTGGATCCCCCTCACCCGCTCCAGCGCCACAAAGAACGGCTCCCCTATCTGTTGCCCCTGCGCTCACGAACAAATCTTTTAGATACACATCAAAAGGCTCTTCTTGGCGTAGCTCAGCCCTGCTATCTCTCATGTTCCAGGTAGGCTGACTAGAAGGGGCCTACTTGTTTTATATTCACAGGAAAGACTCTGTCATTTGGCCCTGTACTTGCACAAGCAATGCTATTGGCACAGATGACAGTGGTTTCTGCCACACGCCGTGCATGCGCGTCCTAGAGGGCAACAGATCCTCACAGCGTGATGTACTGAGAGAGAGAGAGGGGACACTGCAGTGCATAACATCAAAGCAAATCTGTGCTGTTCAGCCGCAGGAAAGAGTCCTGCTCCCTCTGCAGGGCCGTCCTGAAGAGAAGCGCAATAGATGTGTCTGTGGTGTCAGTCCTGCTGGTGGTACCAGTGGGGTTTGTGCACCACTGCTGCATTGTATTGTGATGGATGCTCCCACAATGCCCGGCCACCGTACGTCCCAAGAGCCAAAATTTCAGAGGGATACTCAATTTGGATTGCTGTGATGTCTTGCAGACAAGCCACATGCGCGCACCTGCAGAGCGGTGACCTCATCGGGCGTCAGCTGATACTGCTGAAGGAACGCGTCCACCAACTTAGACCTCGTCTCGCTGGCGGCCAGCTCGCGCGCCACGCGCTCCGTCTCAGCCAGCATTTCCATCGCTGATGCGCGCGACGACGACAGCGCGCCGCTGATGCGAGCGCAGCCCCCCGCCAGCGCGTCCAGGTCAGCCTGAGCTGCATCCAGCGCCTGAACAGGCGATGCTTACATCAAAACTAGAGTAGGAAGCTTCCAGAGGCTGCCTTGCTATCAGTTAGAGGGTGTTGCCCAGAATTTCTCAGACCCCTCTGAGGCAGCAGTTAAAATTTGAAACAGCGGTGCAGCTTGCCATATGCAGCAGGCATGCAGTGCCATTCATGCATGACATTTTGGATCCTCTGACCTGGCAGAAGGACTGCTGGTTACTGCGTGAGAACATCTCATGGCAACTTCCAGGGATGCATGCATGTCCAGCAAGCAAGCAGGAAAGCCATGAAACATATGGAAAGCAGGTTGTCCTTGAAGCCTTATGCACACCTTGATGATGGCCTCAGCAGCTGCAAGGAACTGCTCATTGATCCCCAGGCCGTGTTGCTCTATGGTGGTGCGCAAGCGCCTCCTTGCCACAGGTGTGTTCTCCTCATAGAAGCCTGACAGCGTGCTCAAGGCTCCCAGGATCTCTGGGGACTCCGTCCTCGTCGCCAGTATCTGCGCATGAGACAATCCGCATCGCCATCAAGGAGCTGCTGATATATGATACAGCTGTGACCATTGGAAGGCCAGGTGCTTCAACTTTGAGAATCTCTCCTCCACAGCTCACAACACGGGACAACACTTCGGCCATTGATGCGTTATAGATCAATATCGAGAATGTTTCTCGATTGAAGCGTTTACCTTGTTGACTTTCCTTGCAAGGCCTGGGGCCAGAGCAGTTGTAGGAGCTGGGGCCATGGTTCAGACGATAGGGCCTTCGCGATTTCTGACCTTTCACACCAACATTCAATTGCTGTGTATCGACGATAACGAATCTGTCCACCTGCACTACTAAGCCAGACGTTGATGATGATGCAAGATGGAATCGGAAGAATTCTCCCAAACAAGACGTTGAATGCAACTGACTTGTATATTCGGTCAAGTAAACACACCCCAACACCACAAGCATCGGTTGGGGGATGTAACTATCTCTTCAATGAGATCTTTGAGATCATCAGCCCACTGGCCTCTAGCAGGAAAAGCGCCTAAGAAGTGCTGTTCTTAGTGCAGACAATGTGCTTTTTCTTCTGCTCAAATTTACTGTACATTATCACTTGAAGTGATTCACTTCCTCATGGCTACACGGAATTCGTCATCGTATGGACATGAAGTGCATGCCTGATGCGATGACTAAGCACCAGTGACTAGTTTTTAGACTGGATGACCCCAGAATTCTGGTTCATTCTTCCACATGAAAAGATCAGTCCAGCAATACTAGAGTCTAGTGTAAGACAAATATTCCAACATGCAAGGACATCTTCATGCGTAAATCTGTATTGTACTGCGATTGCATGCATGGCATGCAAAAGTAGGTCATGTGCGCTCATCTATTGGCCATCCATCATTGATTAACCCCAAATTGCTGGCAGGAAGGTGTGACAATTCGCACCGAAACATCTTCCAGAGCACAAAACACAGAGGCCCCGAACAGATTACATTGTACAATCATCTACAATCACAGACATATCTGACAGCTTGAAGCCGATTCGACTATCAGGGCCTTGCAATATGACAATCAGCCTGTGTAGCTGCCCAGGTTTGCACCACCAGGCACTAGGCAGAAATGCTTGAAACCTCCAGGATCCTTCAGAGAATTCACAGCAGAGCAAGTTGCAGCACTTCTGCACATTTATGCGAGTGCACACAAGAAAGAAAGGGCTGCGCTGTAAACATAGCCAGATCCATTATATCCGACAAGCGTAGCCTGTGCCTCCGCACTCCTCACCTCACTCCTCCCTGGCGCAGCACTCACAGACCTTAACAAACCTCCAGTGACTCCTCTTTTCGACATGCTGTCAAGACTCTGAGACGTCTGTCTCGACACTGACAGCAGGCGTTGGCACAACAGCACAGCATGAAACTGCTGACTCACATTGGATGGTCAAGTGCAGCTCTGTCAGACTTGCAAAGTGGCGTCTACAAGTGCAGGTCATTGACAGCATGGGGAGCTCATAAGAAATGCATGCGAGAGGCCGGAACACCCATCTGCCTCTTAGTCTGCCCGGCGCTGTCTGGACATCATATTGCCTCCAGCGCGCTCCAGCAATGCACCACATCCCCAAAACAGCCAGTCAGACATCTGATAGACACATAGCCACTGTAGCACAAGGGAGTGCAGTCACATTGCAAAGGGCAAAGAGCAAATGTATCGGACCCAAGAGCAGGCAGATGCCAATACCGCAGGTCACCACAGGAAACAGCAGCTGGACAGTGTCTGCATATGGGTGGTAGATGAAGTTCCCCCTTTGATCCCAGGGCCTCTCCAATGCTCTGGACAGGATAAGACAAATGTAAGCATGCTGCTTCACGGTGAAGAAATCTTGTAAAAGCAAGTGACAAGCATTTGGGCATCAACAGCATTACAGCGCCTGCTAACACGCAGCCTTGCAATCAACTCTGCGAAAATTGTTGCTATCTATTTGCCCTGATCTAAACAACTGGTGTCCTAGTGTTCCTCTGTGGCAATGGGCAATCATGATGTTGGCAAGGATGCTGCAAGAGGGGGGGCAAACAGCACATGCCAGGCGCCCTGGCTGCCCCAGAGTATCTACATTTGAGCGCCACTTGCCTAACCTCTGATGGGTGCAAGCCCAGTGGACGCCTGGCAGCGCAGCCCACATCTCTGGCACATCTCCTGCGCTCACAATATAAGAACACCCAGCAAGGACTGTTTCTTGCTTGGAAGCAGGCACAAGCGCAATGCAACAGCATATACTCAATGCAACAAGCCTAGCACACGAGCACTGCAATCCCGCCAGAGTAGCCCACATGAGAAAGCCCAGAGCTTGCCCACCAGAGAAGAAACTCAATGGCCCCACACAGGGATAAGCCTTTGCCGGCCCGCGATCAATGTGACACCATGCCTCGAAAGCAGGAAACCCATTTGCGCCGCACCAAGAAATCTGCAACCGATTTGCAACCTGCAAGTATCGACACAGGCGCCGCACGATGTAAGAAGCCCCTTAGAAGCTCGCATGCAGCGGTTTGTCATTCACAATGAGTCATGGCAGGCAGCCAGAGAACAACCAAAACACATCTCAGAGCAGGGTCCAACGCCTCGTCTATTCCTCCTTGCCTTTGATCACTGCTCCTTGTAAGCCTCGGCTTGTGACAGAGACAGCTGTAGCTGCGCCCTTCAGATGCCTCCAAGAGAAATGCTGGAAAACGCCTTTAACCCTGCCCACACCTGTATGCACTGCACAATCCCCACCAATGTCTCCTTGATCCAATGCTACCCGTCACCACAAGGCCTGTTCAAGCACTCCCTCAGCAGCGCTGAAAATGCAAGCAATGTCTTGAAGGCTTCACGATCGGGCGACAGGAGACAGCGCATGATCAAGGCAGCAGCGGCCAGCATCCTGACAAGCTGCAAGCATCACTTGGCAGCAGTGTCCTTGATGAAGGGGTGGCGCAGGGCTTCCTTGGGGCTCAGCCGCTTGTCAGGGTCCAAGTGCAGAAGCCGCTCCAGCAGGTCTGAAAGGTGTGCGAGCTTGCGCTTTTCGCCCTCCGAGCCCGCTAGCAGCCCTGCAAAATCCCGCTTCACTGTGGGGTTGGAGATCAGCCGCCGCACCTGCACAGGAGAGAGTGAGCGAAGTTCAGCCCAGAGGATGGAAGCCAGCAGCCCAGCTGCACAAGGAGCTGGTTTGCTTCAAACATGTTTGGAAGCTGCATGCACAGGTCAGAGCAGGCTCCGTGGAGAAGGGTCAAAGGCACAGAACACAACGCTGGCACCTCCCACAAAATGGCCACAAAAGAAGGTCTTCCCATGCAAGGGATAACATGGCAGATGACACTAAGTGAGTCTAGGGGTGAGCAGATACATTTTTCATCAACCGACTGATTTGAATGCCCTGGCAGGTCATAGCAGGATGAGTGGCCAGGCGAATCACCGGCTGTTCTCGAGGAAAAGATATTGGAGTTTGCAACGCTGTGAGTTAGGGATAGTAGGTGAGTAACAGGGTGACTCACCGGGTGCCGGGTGACTGGGTCCTCCTCCTGCAGGGCAAAGCTCATGTTGGGGTCGTCCTCGAAGTGCTGGTTGACGAACTGGCCGCGCTTCAGCATCTTCTTGGGGAATGCCCCTTTGACGTCCATCATGAGCTTGAGCATTTCGTTGTTGGAGCGGCCGGGGAACAGAATCTTGCCCGTGAAGAGCTCGTAGATGACGCAGCCCACGCTCCACATGTCCATCGGGTGATCTGCACGCGCGCATCATATACCTTTCAGGTTTGGAAAATGACATGACAACCCCAAATCCCTGGTAACCCTACACCTCACTGAGGAAAGGTGTAAGACATCCACGCTCCAATGTCCATCGGGTGGTCTGTGCGCGCATCATACACCCCTCGTGTCAGGGGTGTACATGTAGATATAATTCATGCCCCCTGCATAAATACATTGCCTGACACTGTCATGCCCGCCCACGATGGTCAGAATATTTCCCAGATGCATTGCAGCCGTTTATGACTCAGCATATAGAGTGATTTTGAAGCCGCATCTCATTGCCCGCTCAATTTGCCCCAGCTACGCAGTCTTGCTCTCAAGAGTGGCCTTGCCACCACGGCATCAGCGTAGAGTGGACCAACACGAGGATGCTAAGGCAGCAAATGCTGTGCAGCAACTGATGCCAACAGATGCGTCCAGAGCTCTTAGAAGGAGCTGGGGAAGAGATACAGCAAGAGATGAAAATAGCTACATCCAAATACTGTGAGTCCAGGTCATAAAAGTGAGCCGAACTCCTCAATATCCCTGATGATTCTGACACCCATACCTCAGCAACAGTTGGCGGTGCAATATACCCCCCCGGATTGTGCAATAAGGGGCTGCCAACATTGCAGTATCATGTGCGCATGTGCCAAAGCATCCTGTGTTGAAAAAACAATCTACACTGCAGTTGTCAGTGCCCAGCTCACCCAGAGCAGTTTGCATGCGCATGCAGCAACTGATGCTTGCACATACGCTGGTTTCCAAAGCAACATCTGATTAAATCACAGCAAAAGGCCAAAAAGCCTTTCTAGCAGGTTGCCTAGGATGCAGAGTCCTAGAATAAAGGGTTTAGAAAGGAGCAGCACCGTATTTGAGGCCCAGGATAACTTCGGGGGAGCGGTAGAAGCGCGAGACAAGATACGGGGTGGTCTCGTTGTCGCCCGTAAACATGGCAGAGCCAAAATCGCACAGCTTCACCATCGTGCGCGAGGCAGACACCTGGAGCAGAGCAAGGGGGTTCAATGAAATTACTTCTCATGGAATTGCGTCTTGACATTGCATTCAGGTTTCTGGCACTGCAGGATTATAGCATTGTGGCAAACATGGAGTCCCTTCACCTAGCAGCTGTTCGGAAGAAAGAATACAACCACCATCTCAGATGCGACAGGGCAATCTTGACAAGCAGAAGTTGACACAGCAGAGGCAAAAAGCCAGCATCAGGACTTTATCAGGCACAGCAATAGGAGTTTGCAGAAAAGTGGATGTGAGAGATGAGCCAGCAGCCGCGACACTTCCAGCAGACAGAAAGGCAACAAAGCGGATTAGAGAAAAAACCCACCAAGATGTTGTCGGACCGTAGCTGGCCAAGCTAACAGAACGTTACAACAGAGGACATTGCTCGATATACGCAACAATCAATCACAGATGAGAGATGACTCACCAGGATGTTGTCGGGCTTGATGTCGGCATGCAGCACGCCGCAGTTGCGCAGGTGGTACAGTGCCGTAAGCATCTGGGCCGCGTACGCGCGCACCGCCACGATGTTCAGCCCGATGCCGCGCCCGTACTTCTTCGTCAGCTCCCGCAGGTTTATGTCCTGCCAACAATTTTCAAATTCAAATTGCGCTCATCGAATTCAAGATCTTCGGTAATGCGTTGCAGGATCCAAGACCTTTCCAAGGCAAGCAAAGGACCCTCTGACCCTCTGCAGCGGCGACAGGTGTTTCAACATGCAGAGACTCCTTTAAAGCCAGGAAAGCTGTGGCAGGCAAAGTTGAATCCTAGTCCTTGTCGAAATCTGACATGGGTATCACTGGCCTCCTCTGTCTCTCATCTGTTGCATGCAGGGACAAACAGAGTGGCGCCAACGGGCAAAACAAGGAAATGACGGCCCCCGGATAATACAGATACATCCATTTATGCTTGTAATTAAAAGACACACTACGGACCCAGGTAGCATTTGAAGAGTGGCTTTCATATGTGGTGTCAGAGTCCAAAGCGCGCACCATGTTCTCAAAGACGAGGCAGAGGTGTTGCCGGTACTCGAAGGTGCGCAGCAGCCGCACGACGTGGCGCTTGCCCTCGGGATCCGCGCCGGACAGCTTGCGCAAAATCACCGTCTCCGTCTGGCCCGCCTTGAACATTACGTCGTTGGAGCGGATCACCTTCACCGCCACCTGTGCGCGCGCATGCAGATCCCGATCAGATTAGTAATGGATAAGCTAATAAACCTCTGTGTGGCTTCATACGTTGCTTGCATGGGCGACAAGTGCCTGCAAGCGTTGTGCTGCAGCAGCACAAGGAGAGCACGGAGGGGCATGGAGGAGTTTCTGCAGCGCCAGTTGACAGGGGCATTAATATAAGATGCAGCTTTTGATGAGGGAAATTGGCAAGAGTTGACGAGAGGGCAAGGCCCTCCCATGCACGGATCTACAGCTGACGTCCTCAGATTGTAGGCCCGCTGGACAGCGTGATATGCAAGTACTACTTGTGACAGTGCCGCCGCGTAGAACGACTAACTTTTGATCCGGGCAGATTGAAGCATGCGGCTCATAGATGAAAGGGGCGAATGGGATGAAGGATGCGGCCAATTGGCTGCATAGGTTCGAATTATGAGACAAGTGGTTCTCACCTCTGGGTGGCGGCCAAGCGCGTCCTGCTGGCCCTTGTCACGCGCGCGCAGCACGGTGCTGAACACACCCTTGCCATGCGTGGCAAACACCTCGTAGCGCCCATCCATCATCTCCCCGACCTGCACCCAGGGGGCGCGCGCGATTGTCATGAGCAGAAACAAATGTTCCAGGATATATCCTGTCTGTCCTAACTCATGGCTTTGCACAGGGGAGATGACCTCATCGAGACCACAGAGACATTCACAGTGCAAGGAGCAAAAGATACTCCACAGAAAGAGGACACAGCACAGGTCGCAATGGGCTCCACAAATCAAATACAAAATGCTGTGCCTTCTTCCGTGAGCGTGTATTGCTCCAGCCACAAAGGATGTCACCATGGTCTGGGGTATTGAGAAGGGAGCAGCACTGCAGGCGCACCTGGAAGTTGTAGTAACCCTCCACGTCATCGTAGTTATCCAGTAGCCCCCGCTTGACAGCATCCCCCTCCCTGTCTCTAAGAGCATCCACATCCACCTGCAGCCACCCCATACACAGTATCCATATATGCTGCGCACACATCTCATTCCCCCACACACTCTTGACTACAACACTGCTATTGTACCAGACCTTGAATATAATAAGTGGCTTCCAAAAAGCACCACAGCAGCACTGGAGAATGCCTGCCACATTGGCAAGCAATGCATACCCAACAAGAGAAAAGAACAGGAGCAAAATGCCCCGTCCCTAAGTGCGCAAATGGGACTGGTACCCCTGTACCCAAAGCCAGGCCTGTCTTTCCAAATCCCTGCTATGTATGCCATACATGGTGCCCCACCTAGGAATCACCTGGTTACTGAATGGCTATGGAAAGCTGTAAAAAGGTGATGCACTCAGGGGGCTTTGAACCGGCGACCACCTGCTCGGCGAACATGTCGAGGCCGTCATTGGCGCGCGCGGCCTGCGCCTCCAGCTTGTGCTTTCTCTCGTCCGAGGTGTCGGCCACGCCACTGTCAGCCGCGTCAGCCGACAGCGGCCCCGCGCCGGCTTCGGCGGCCCCGGGTTCGGCCGCGGCGCCGGCCGCGGCGGCCGCCTCCGCCTCGGCCGCGGCCTCGTCCCGCCGCGTCTGCCACAGGTCCATGTTCTGGTCCATCATCGTCGCCTCCATATCCTCCTCGTCATCCGACTCCCAACCTGCCGCACCCTGCGGCCACACATATACACAACTCTCAGAAAATTTTCCATACTGCCACCCGGCGCAAACCCACATACATCTTCTCCCATGCTCACAGCTGTGGTTTTTCTGCCGGAACGAAACCACAAAGGCTTCCATTGGTCAGGACAATTTTGCAATGCGCATTTGGCAGATGTAGGCTGGGTCACCAGGACATCAAGAAACCATACCGGTATGAGGCAAGATCCCTCATCATGCAACTCAACCTTTCGCCCACCAGCTTGAGTGGCAGAATAGAGACGAGAGCAAGTGCTCAAGGCTGTTGAAGGAACAAGGATTACTCACCCGCACATTGGCGGTGGATGCAGGGCGCGAGATGGAGTCGGCCACTGGATGCGGAGAGGGCGAGGCCATTGCGCTGCTAGGGCTAGCGCCCAGGGCCCCCGCAGAAATGTAGGGGGACACCCCCGGAGTCCCCACCGCGCCACCACTGCTGCGCAGCTCCGACGCCGTCGGCGCTGCCACAGACTCTGTGCACATGACACAAATAAACGTCTTCAGCGTTGGTAATGTATGTGAAGAATAGCATTGTGGGCACGCAGTCAAAGCGCATCATATGCACCCACTCCAGGATTGGAGTAAAGGCCAAAGATGGGCATCCATGATTGCTGTACAGATATTCGACAATTACTACAATTCGCTCACAGGCCATGCAGAATGCACCATGCGACCAAGCACGCCCGGGCACATCTCTCTGGAGCGCAGTCCTCAGCTGAGAATAAGAGCGTTGGGCGTTCCAAGCTTTCAAGAAATATGCCCAACCCACCTGAGAGCTGCTGCTGCTGCTGGTGCTTGGCAAGGATCTCCTGCCGCCGGCGCCGCCGTTCCTCTATCAGCCGGTCCTCGTCATCTGCCTCTCCCCCGAGCGCTGCCTCCATCTGCGCCTCCAGGTCAGCGTCCCTCTTCGCCTCCGCCTCCTGCGGGATTGGCCCATGCATTGAGAGAGCGGGCTTGATCTCAAGGGATCTTGCATATTGAATGGCTTTTTGCACTGGGAAGAGTTCCCAGGGACAACTTCTTTGGTGGCTTCCCCCAATCGGGAGCAGGTGTAAGCGAGGAGGCGCAGTATTGGCAGCACGATGTTCAGCCACCAAAGCAAGCTGCAGGGTGAGACTTGAAGACTGGAAAGCTCTGGCCCTGTTGTAGCTGAATCCTGACACAGATGGTCCGCAGAGGACAGCACAGTGAGAGAGAAAGCATGTCCCAAAAAAGCTTTGTTTTGCCACAAGGTGTGCAGTCTGCGCGCACCAGCTCCTCCTTGGTCTTCCTCCGCTCCGGCTCCCGCCGTCGCTCCTCGCCTCTCCCCCGATCGCGATCCCGGTCTCTGTCGCGGTCGCGGCCTCTGTCAGCGTCCCGGCCGCGGCTGCGCGGCCGCTCGCGGTCGCGGTCTCGGAGGCGTTCCCGCTCCCGGTCACGATCCCGGTCTCGGCCGGCGTGCCCTCCTCTCGGGTCCCCCCGGCCGTCGCGGGGGTCCGCAAGCCCGCGCGGCCGATCCCGGTCGCCGCCGCGGCCATCGTCCCTTGGCCGCACGCTGCCCGGCCGGTGGCTGTCCCGGCCCTCATCCGGCCTCCTGCAGCCACGTCATTTTTTTTACATCCAGCAGAACACCCGCTGTGGAGCCAGCAACTGCTCACACACATCTCCCCCTTCAATAGCTTGAGGTGTCAGCATGCCTGATCTGTTCTGGTGATCTTCATTCCTCAGGAGCCATGCCTCACCAGGCCTACCCAACTCGGAGAAAGTATATGTTGACGTGGTTGAGATTATACATGTGGCATTGAGAGCAGAAGTAGCACCTGCGCCGATCGGGGCTGGGCGGCTCTCGGCGGCGGCTGTCGCCCCGTGGCCGTTCGCGGCTGCGGCCGTCATCGCGCGCGCTGCGCTCCGGCCGCGCCTCTCTAGGCTTGTCATCGGCGTCACGACCCCTGCCTGAGTCAGCATCCCTCCCTCTATCCCTCCTGTCCCTGTCCGCTTCCCTCCCCTTGTCTCTGTCTGACTCCCCGGTCTTCTTGGGCTCCCGGTCTTTGTGCCCAGAATTTCTCTCCAACCCCTTTGTCGTGGCGGCATCCCCGGCAGCATCCTCCTTCCGCTTGGAGCTGCGGTGCTCCTTATGGTCCCTGTGCTGGCGTTTGGCATCGCGCACCTCTGCTACCTCGTCCTCTCTCTGCCGTTTACCAGAAGATGCTGCATCTTCTGATGCAGCCAGCTCTGACGCTTGGGCCCTGAGGCAGGCAAACATCTCACTGAGCTCAGCGTTGCAGATGTCAAATGGTTGCAGAGGTCAAATGGTGAGGAACAAGTCCGAATAACAAATCTGTCAATTCCAGTGATGCCAGTGATGCCACTTCTGGGTAATACAGTCTTCGGCGAACAGCTAATTTAGTGCCATGCTCAAGCTACTTGACTTCGGTAATCAGCAAACGGACCTGGTCTCGGAGACGCCCTTTGCCAAATCGGAAGTGCCTTCCACTGTAGCAACTGGGGGGCTTGTGGGCCGCTCTGTTTCCACAACTGCTTCTCTCTGCATCGCCTTTCCAGCAACTTCCTCTTCTGCTGTTGCTTCGACCGGGATCTCTCCAGATTCTGGAGCGCTGTCATATCCTGCAGCTTTATTATTTTCCAGATGCTTTGCGCCCTGTAAGTCCCCATTCTGGTCCTTCACAACCTTCTCTGTGGCATCCAAACCATTCTCTACCCTCTCTCCCTTATCCTTTTTGTGACTGCTCTTGTGCTTGTGTTTGTGCTTCTTATCTTTCTTCTCTTTGTGATGCTTCTTCTCCTTCTTGATGTCATCAGCTGGCTCAAGCACTGCCCCGACATCTTCCAACATCACCCTTGAAGCAGCACAGTACCAGACTCTTCGAGCACTTATTCAGGGCGTCCTTATGGATAAATCAAATCACTTGGGGAGCATTTGGGCCTATTGTGAAGCACAGAGATTTTCAGTGGAATGTAGTTGGGGAGATTGCAAGGGTGATGATCATAATAATGTTTCACTTTCTTGTTCCGACAGCTCAGCTGATCCAGTTGATGCAGAAAGCATAAAATTCAAGTGCTATTGTCTTGAAAAGTTCACGTCTCCTTGGAAGATTTGTGTCTCTATCAGGCAGTCCTTGTTTCAGTGACAAAGAGGTGACATCTTCCATCTGCTCAATGTGATCTGTTGCTTGCAGTCCATCACAGAGGCAACTGAGTGTTTTGAAACATCACACTGTTGTCAAGAATTTTCTGGCATGAGATCTGACATGGCCGGTCACCGTTTACAAGCTTTCGATGGGCCTGCAGGATCAATCACGGCCTTTGCCTACAATAGCTAATTGCGTGCAACAATCTGAAACTAGTGCGCTGTGCGTACAAAAATCGAACTCCAGGGGAGCCGTGAGCAAATTGTAGTCGCCAGAATGCCGGATCCCCTCAGGGATGTCTTCCAGGTGATTACCCACAAACATGCCCACTAGGGCCAGAGGATGTGCTGCCCAGCCTGCAACGCCGCGTTTTGCAGCCCTTAAACGCCGATCGTGGTTTATTTCATCGCTTGCCATGACACGTGTGTCAATCTGTCATGTCCTGGCACACTGAAGGCAGCAATCTCTGGATGGCCAGGCTCTCCAGACTGCACCGCCTCCCAAAGTGGAGAAGGTGCATGACAACATGGTGGACGCAGTTGATAATTTCACAAAAGAATTCGAAAAGTACACCCCTCTGGCCCTGATGTCTGCCGGCACTAAGGTGAGGCGCACTCAAGGTCCCAAACAGATGCATCTAGCCCTTTGATATCTGATGCTACTGTAAGATTTGCAATTGCTGCAGACCACCTTTAAGACTTTGGAGTCGCATTCAGCTGCCGGATTGGCTGCAAATGTGCCTTGACATCATCTCTTTCAACATGTGCAGTCGCAAGTAAAGGGCGTGCTCAAACGAAACTGGCCAAAGATTGCTGCTGGCTTTCTTGAGGGGTCCATCTATTGCGCATTGTATCACCACTTGAAAGAAGAACTTAAGAAGCGGACCCAGAAGAGGAGGTGCATCCACTCAGCTCCTCAATTTGCAGTTCATCTTCATACACTCTCACCATGAATGGACTGTAAACGCCATTGCGGGATGCACACCACAATTTCTTTAGACTGCCCATGCATGCTAGTAGTACATTGTCTTTCATTTCCGGGTTGCCTTGAACTTTGTGCTTTTCAATACAACATCTGGTCAATTTTGTGCCTTTTTACAGGCGCCTCCACAGGGCAATAAGCTACACCTTTGACATCCTGCTGCCAGCACCCATATATGCGCCACTCTTTGGATTCCTGCTACGTCTGGCATCACCATTTTGAGGCGATCCATGAGTAGAGCAGTCCTGCAATCTGGGAGGCCATCTCCCTAGTAGAAGACCAAGTCTTCTACTGCATCAGCTCTGTGTCTGGGACACGAGAGGTGAAAAGATGCTCTACAGCAGCGGCGGATTTTCTTGGCCACAGGAGACCAGGCAGCTATTTGGTTTCCCCTCACGGGGCCCTTGAAATGGAACTGACCTTATTTGCTTCCAATGGCATGAAGTACTGCTTTAGGTAAGCAGTCTTAGTCGCGATTGTCACATTGTCACTGCTGTGAACGGCTTTCCAAGGGCTGCAATTAAGTAGCCAAGGCTCACTTGTGCGCCTGTATGAGCTGCTATATCAAAATTCATGGATACAGGCAGAGCAGACATCTCTGTTGTAGGAAGTCTAGATAGGACAGACCTGCTTGTTATTCTAAGGTTCCTTTGACCAAAAGATGATTATGGAGTGGTACATGTGCTGATCAGTGTCTGTACGGCACTCCGGCAGACTGCTGCCTGCAGTAATGCACTGCATGCCAGGCATGCTGCAGCTGTGAACTGCTGTGTACCTGGTCAAGTGTAACGAAAAAGGGAAGAGTTGCCAGAGAGGCCTTTCTTTCCTAATTAGCGTATATATGTTGCAGAGCCAGCTGGACAGAGCCTCCTAGGACAGCCATATTAAAAAGACGTATCTTATTTCCAGCCTCTCACTTTGTTGCACATTCTCCATATCAAAGTTTGCGCTTCAGACAATATTGCCTTCCGTTGCGCTATCTGGTGTGGAATGGGGCTGGGACAGTCCAGATAGCGCAGGTTATCAGCATTGGAAAATGCCGATCTGGCACCGCTGCCTCTTGCGAGGGAGGCGCGCCTGTAGATAATTGTCTCCCTTAACTCAGTCGGTAGAGTGTGGTGCTTATGACGCCAAGGTCGCGGGTTCGAGCCCCGCAGGGAGAACTTTTGGCAGATTGGCTTTTTTTTGCATTGTTCGTTTTGCACATCAAGAGTTGGCACGATCATTCAGCACGTACTATCAGACAAAAAATTTAGATCACGGTTCCCCGTTGCACTTCTGGGTTTCCTCGAGTGACACTGATCTGCAGTCCTGCCTCAACCGATTGCCCTGCTTCTCTTTCTTGGATCTAAAGAAGGTTGTAAGGTCTTGTTGAAGGTAGATCAGTGAGAAATCTGACCAGGAGTTGTAGGTATTTAAGGTCATCTTAGCAAGCGTTGCACCACAATGAGAGGATTCGGTTCTGTTTCCTTTCGGTGCTGTGGTCCCCTGGGACCGAGGAGGCCACTGCGATGCGATGCCAGCAGAAACTCTTCGTCTAGTACATCAGCAAACGTGCAGGTAAGCAGCAGCTGCTTGGATTGGAGACTGCAGAAGACAGACCTGATTCTGGCCATTGGAACACATGTTTATCTGTTATGTGTCTGCAAGCGCGCATTGAGCACACGGTTGCTGCAGCCAGGAGTGGGCAATGCAGTGCTGAAAGCAGCACTGACAACAGGCGCCCTGTCGCTAGCTGGAGATATTCTGGCCCAGTCTTTCGCACACCACCATGGGACGGTGCGAGCCTTAACCCTGCATGCACTGCCTGACTGTGCTGCACACATACACCTTGCGATCCTGAGAATTCAAGACATCATCGCACCAGACATTTGCAGCTGCAGCTGGTCTTGTATCACATGCAGACCCGGACGTTTTCCCTTGACTGACAGATGCAGTTCAGTTCGCTTGAACATATGGGGACAACTGAGACGGGCAGGTGCCATCTTGTCTGAAAGTGTAAGCTGACTGGATGCAGGGAGTGCCTGGGCAGAGCAAAGGGATTGATGCGGTGAGGGCGGCTCGCATGGGCAGCTTTGGCTTTGCTTTCTATGGCCCCTACCAGCACTATTGGTACAAGTACCTCGACAAATTGTTCCCCACAAAGAGCGTGCCGCACTTCGCCTCCAAGGTGCCCTCCAACAACCTTGCTGTTGCAAGTCGTGGTTGTCCCCTTAGCCTTTGTCGCACTGTGCCTTCTGTCGCTGAAAAGCGCCCTGACACATTTATTGCATGCTATCTCTTCAGCATCAATTTGGCGGAGATCGATAGAGCATATGCCTTGAGAGTTTGTTGGATATGCAGGTCTTCTTGAACCAAGCTGCCCTCGGCCCTGTGGTGAGTCTGCTGATGCTAGCATCCCATGACTGCTTTGCGCCAAAGAATGCCGTACGTGTGTCGCCAAGAAGGAGTCTGCACTGTCTGATGGACACTTTCGGTATCAGACTTGTTCACCTATGTGACGCATCATAGGCATGGCAACAAGAGACTACGCTAGCGGACATTACAGTCAGTAACCTGTTGCACATGGGTTCAGGTGTTGAGCGCTGTGCTGCTGTGGAACTTTGCATTCACCAAGCAGCTGGAGAAGCTGCCGGAGAAAGTCAAGCGCGATTTTGTGCCAACCCTCATCAACGGTGAGACGATCTGTCTTACCACCCAAGTGTGAAACCATGCAGCCTCCTTTAATTTTAGTCTGCAGTTGTCGTTTTCGACATTGCCGTATCTAACATTCTTGTACAGCTCTTGGCTTCTTATTAGAGACCAGGTTTATTTTCTCTGAGTGCTGCATTAATCGTATACTCAACTCCAGGAAGCAAAATCAACTTCTACTCCTTGCGAGTCCTTCTTTGGCTGTGGGGCTGTGGGGCTGTGGAATGTCCAGGCTGTTGGTCAGGCACTGTAAGCAGACAGCTGGGCATGCAAGTAATAAATCTTCAACAGACATGCGTAAAGCTGAGAAAATAGTTCTTGTGCTGCAGGGTGGAAGTTCTGGGTGCCAGCATCCATGGTCAATTTCTACCTGGTGCCACTGCAATACCGGGTCCTATACATGTCCACCTGCGGCCTTTTCTGGACCGGCTATCTTTCCTACACTTCCAACTGAAATAAATCATGGCTTGTCTCTTCATGCAGCTTGTCTGCATCCGCACCTTGCTTCTAGGAGGATAAGCGGAGCAATAATGGGATATTGACATGCAACCCATGGTTGTAATGTTCAAGTGAAAATGAATCATGAAGTGATGCTAATTTATGTCAATTATTGACCTCCAGCTGTAAGGCTCGTTCCTCGGCAGCAGCTGCACTGTCAGAGCCCTCTTGCAGGGCCTTCAGCACAGCTTGGCATGCAGATGATTCCATCGATGCACTTGCGTTGTCCATGTGCTGTTGAAGCCCGGCCGCCCATTCCTCCTCGAGCACATAAATCCCGATCAAGAAGCAGCAAGCCCTCAAGTGCTGCCAAGCTCCCTCATCTTGATAAGCCTGCTAGCAGCAAACACATAAATATTCACCCATCCTCTCATTCTTATCATCAAGTCTGGATAAGTAAATTCCTAAGATAGCCAACAGCACTCCTGGTCTGTCAGTCTCTTTGCATGATGCGAGCACCCAATCCTGGTGTGCATAATGCGTTGGCAGCCATTGAGTACATGACAAGCAGAAGGATTGACATCAACATCTCACAAGTGCACCAGGCATCTGGGCTACTTAAGCTTATACATTAGCTATATAAGCTGGACAGAAGCCTCCCTCGATTCCTTCTCTCATATCACTGGCTGATCTTTTACTCATATGAACAGCTTCTTTCCGATGCAATTTCACTTGCAACATGTTTACCTTGACCAGCAACGGCAGCAGCCTTTGCAGGTGGTCAATAATCGTGCTCTCCCAGAGGAGCAGGCACAGCCGGAGCAACTTGGCGGCTTTAGTGCGCGGCCCTGGCGCCCATCCGAGCAAATCCCCTGAGATGCCGCTCAGCAGTTCTTCCAAATGAGCCTGCAACGAGCACATATCAGGATTGCCTTGCATGCTTGCTGCTTGCCACTGAGCATAGTTTCATGCTACCGATACAGGGGTGGAAAGCAATAATACAGGTGTTGCTTGACGTACCTGGTCCTTAGGACTGGAAAACCTGTAATGATAATAATAATAATAATGATGATAATAATAATAATAATAATAATAATAATAATAATAATAATTATAATGATAATAATAATAATAATAATAATAATATCTAGAGGGCCCCACCTGAACCAGCATGCGGGATCCTGCGCTCGGTCTTGCCTTGAAGGGAGTAGTCCATTTTCCGGGGGCGATTGCTATTGAGCCTGCCTGCCCTTGGTGCGAGCATTTGCCATTGGCAGCAGTGCGCCAAAGCAGGCCGCCACAGCCGTGCGACGGCGTTGCCTCTTCCTCGTCCGGCATCATGCTGTGAGGAGCTTTCTGCTGGAAGCACAAAGCAATAGTTTAGGCTTTCTTGCTTAAATTTGGCGCTGTGTATGCGATTCATAATAAGTACCAGCAATACCAGCAGCACTGCACAAAATTGCTCACTGCCAAGAGACGTTGCCGCACATATGATGTGAGCGTTCCAATGCCTGGACTCAATTTTTAAATTCACTTTTTTAGAATCGAAACACACCGGAAAAGGAGGGCATTACCAGGGCGGCTAGCTCATCAGTATTTACCTCTAAGCGTGCTTGCATGTGCCGAGCGCCGAGGCGCTCCAAGCATGCAACCGCGTCACCGGCGACGGCCGGTGAGTCATCGGCCAGGAGCGCCATTACGTAAGGAAACAGCGCTGCCCGGTGGGCAGTCAGCGGCTGCCCGTTGGGCAGCTCCGGGCTGCCCGCATGCGTGGCACAATCCTCTTTTGGCGGTGCATCCCCTAGCCAGGAGGCCAGCATTGACAAAAACGCTCGCCGCACCTGCATAAGACATACTGCAAAATGTCACCCCATATAGTAGAGGCATATACAAGCAACAATCCGCACGGTTGAAATTTTCTGCTTGGAACTGGCGAGTCCAACAAGGGTTAGGTTTGTGGCGGCCTTTACATGCAGCTTGGACCTTGCCTTTAATCAGGAAGATTGTATGACAATAAGTTTATCAGAAGATCAAGCCCCGGCATTCAGGAACGACTATCATGGCATGCACAGCCTGCGCATGCACTCAGTGCATGCGCAATCGGGTCTGCCTTCTTTATGAAGTCAATATCGAACATGTGCACCAGATGTTCCTAGCCATGGAAGGCTGAAAAGGCGTGTAATAAACACTGAAATAAAATAAAATGATGCAAGAGCATCCACCACACCGAGACAGCGCTGTCAGTTGCGAGATGTGCAAAGAAGTTGACTCGGCAGGAGGGCTGGTAGAAATCGGCAATGGGCACCGAGTGGGGTTCCGGGCAGGCCATGAGCTGTGGGATCATGGACTGCCCGCCACAGGTACCCACCCCTGTCAAAGCTGCAATGGCCGCTAGCCTCACCTGCAAAGTGAGACCAGAGACATTATTATTTTATTTAATACTGTGATATACTTTTTTCCAATTCTTGTTTCATTTTCTTTTTCTTTTTCATTTTCATTTTTATATTTGCATTTCAGAGGTCTTTCGGGAGCCACCTGACGCTCATGCCTCCCTGTCTGTACGCGGAGCCAGTGGCTGCCTGTCCTAAACTGGCATAGTATTCTGCGCTTTTGTTGTTTCCATTATCATTGTTACTACAGTATAAATGAAATTATTGAAAAGATTATTATTACTATAGGTCGGCAAACCCAGAGCTAGAGGCCATAGGGCACACACGCAAGACGTCTGCAGCCACATCCATGGAGCCTAAAAAGTCTGCAGCCTAGTGTTGATTAAAAGTTTGTTCATATCTGCTGTGTGTAGACATTGCATTGCAGCAATTGTCTAGGTCATGTGAAGAGCCCTTGCATGGATACATGTGCAAGTCAAGGCCAGATGTATGACCGGACCGGACATCAATGGCACATCTCTGACCACTCTGCTACACAACACTTGCATGGAAGTCAGTCAAGACAACCTCTTGCCGAATGTGCTGTATGCACTCTTGCTCCAAGACTTGCATCTAGTCATACCAAGCATAATTTCTTTTATTCACACTGTTCTTCCAGCCCTCAGGGCTAGGTGCGTTGTGTACTAATAATTATTATCATTACGCGTTAGTTCCAGCCCTCAGGGCTAGGTGCGCGTGTACTAAGAGTGTGCCAGAATAAGAGTGTGCCAGACATAAAAGGCCGCGTGAGCGCCAAGAAGGGTGGAAAAGGTGTCTTGCGGTCAAATGAAGGTCAGTTTCAATGATGATGTGATGGTTTTTTTAGGCAAAATTTAAAGAGACAGCACCTTCTGCTGGCGGTGGGTTGTGAGGGGTGCCAGCATGGCGATCAGCTGTTCGCTGATGTGGCATTAGTCAGCGCCACTGTGGCAGCGCACCAGCGCAGAAACACACCTGCAGCCCTGCACACCAGCCGACTTGTCAAATTACTCGATAAATCAGACTTTCTATATTTGGGCGTGTAGGAGGAACATGGGCCTGATTCTGGACTAAGGATAGAGCAGGCATAAACTAAAGTCTAGCTCAGCTGCAGGCTTTTCATGTTGATCTGCACTGCTAGCTGGATTTTTGCGCACAGCAGTAAATTTAATTGGTTCAAGACTGCGCACCTGGATATTCATTTTGTGATAGGGGTCCTTGCATGCGCGGCAGAGCATGGCAGTGATTTGATTGCTGTACTTTGGCAGCACCTGCACGGGTTGAGATTCTTGAAAATTCTCCACTACTAAGCAGAGTTTCCAAAAGATGGACAGCTGAGCTAAGTATGTGGCGGGCTTTGATGGACTCCAATGCGCCATGGCCCTGGCTGGCGGGGGGCACTACAAATAATGAGCACCATGCCCACGGTTGATTGGGTCTTGCTTGGATCTGGCGAGTCCAACAAGGGATAGGAATTTGGCAGCCTTTACATGCAGCTTGTCTGCAGACGCACCCTGCCTTCGGCAGGAAAAGCGTGTAATAGTAAGAATGGTATTTATGCGCCAGAAAGCAAGGTAATGGGGCCACTTGCCTCTCCTGCCTGTTGGAGCACCAATTCAAGGATCTCAAAGACCCCGAGGAGCGCTTCCTCGGATGGCTCTGCCTGACTCCTGGCCTCCAGAAGGGGCATCAATGAAGATAAGATTTCTCCCATGGCAGCGGTTTGTGCCTATCAATGCAACAGCAGGGAAATTATTTTCAGATGTTCAGACTCTGATTTCTTTCTAAACCATTTTTCCAGCAGTTGTTGGCATCATGTGGGTGTGTTGATCACACTAGCTTGAGTTACTGCAAGCAACAGAGGAGATGTTTGGACACCAGAAGGAGGGCTTTGAGATGCTCGACCCCTGCTTCCCTGATCCTTTCTGCGGGGGCCTGGAGCATTTGATTCGCATTGTCGAAATCCACACATATTTCCACGCCCTCACTTGCAACGGGTGAGACCATCTCGTGCCTGATTGTTGGGATGTCTACAGCGCATTGCATTTCTAAGAAAACTTCACTGCAGATTTAATATGTGACAACGATCTTGAAGGTTGCAGATAATTTCCCAAATGATCAGCGCTGATCAAGAGGCAGCAAAGCGTGGAGGGGCGGCAGATCTCTCTGTATGGAGATGTGAGAGTTGACGTTCGCATTTTGCTCGGGCAGCTGCAACCCTTGATCGAGACAACTGAACCGTAGATAAAAGCTGTAAATACGCTTCAAAAATCTTTTGACAACATGAGCGTCGCAGAAGGGTGAAACAGGTCGAGAGTTGCCTCGATTCAAGCACGTGCAGGAACGTTACAAGGTAACGCCTGACACTTGTTACAGTGCATGTGGTTTGCTGTTGAGATGCCAACATCTAGAGGGTGGCTGCCAGAATAAAAACTTTGTTATTCTCAGCAGCCAAAAGTGAGATTCCCAATTTACGGGGTTCCTGCAAAATATGTTTGATAGCCCCATGTGTACGTAGGCAGCATGTGCATAATGACCTGTTGCCGGCCGCAGCCCACATAGATTTTACATGATTGGCCCTTACCTTTACAAGCTGACGCAAACAAAGCATCTCATTCTGCATCAATCATCTGCAGAAACTGTCCCTGAAGCAGAGCAAACAACCTTGACTTTGCTGCTCGTTCCAGCTGAAGTACTAGTGTGAAGTGGTGCAACGTCCTAATGTTGCAAGCTGCTGCATTGCTGCGCTACTGCACTACCTGGATTCATCTTCATGGACTCGCCAGGACTGGCCTGGTCAAAGATCCTCCAGTGACATCCGGATCAATAAAAATTGCCATATCAAACTCGGAACATGAGGCTTCATACCCAGAGCCTGATTCCACAGCTCATGGCCAGGTTGGCCACCGGCAGCCTGCATCGTGAGCCAATGCTCACATGCAATAAGCACAAGTTATGCAGGTTTGCCCAGTCATTTGGGTTCATGTTGCTGCAACAGCCCTGTTTGCAAGCTGTCCAGGTTTTCATGTCTTGACGTTTTGAAGCTGCCTAGCGCAATCTTGGTCTTCAATGGAACACTTTGTGCACCTCTCGTCAGAGAAGCGTCAGACATTCCCCATTCTTGCTGTTCAAAGGTGTTCTACGTGATCAATCAACAGGATCTGCTGCTGCATGTCGGCTCGTCACTTTGGTGCGCTTCTGCCAAGCTCTGCTTTCAGCTGCTGCACAAAGTCGCCACCCACGTCCTCATCGTCCCAGTCTGCTTCCCACAGGGGGAGTTCGGGTTCTTTCTCTCCCTCTTGCATTCCAACTGGTTCTGCAGTACAGTACAATAAAAGCGTCAGCCAAGGATGCATACGTTCAACACATCGAACTGGGAAAGCCATCTTTGTGCTGTCTCTTGTTGTTGCCTGGCAGACTCATTCAGGGCAGAAATAGTGCTTTCCAATCATACGTGAGGGTCATTCGCCAGAAGCTTTTCCAGTTTCAGAGCTGAAAGAAGAAATCGAATACACGAGAAAAAATACATGAAGAAGTGCATACCATCTTTAAGGGCAAAGTCCTCGAAGAGATCCTCCTCTTCAATCGTTGTCGCCTCCACCTCAGGCGCCTTTTTCTTGGATGCAGCAGCCTTGTCTGTCATGCTGCAGATTTGCAATATTTCAATTGGGAATTTGGCGATGTTTCTGCAGCTTGTACAACGATAATGAATGCACAATCGACGACCTTCAGACGATTCTTGAAGAGTGCAGTGAGTCAGCGGTGAGCTGGCTGCCATGTCATTGCAAAGCACAAGCAAACATGCAAGTGGAATGCATATCCTTCTGCACTGGATGATCAGATTGCCATAACATCGTAATGCCTGAGCACAGAAGGCAACATCTGGTAACAGCCCTTGCAACATTATTCACACCCAGGCTGTAAATTTGTCCTATGACAACATCGGCTAGGCCGATTGCCGACGTGGAAATGTTTACATAAAGGCCGGCGTAACCGGTCAATTATTCCAACGGCACTCAGGCCCACTGGAGCTCCTGAGGGATTTGCATGAGGGCACTCAGTGTGCCATGCAGTCAGATCA
>JADEYI010000835.1_pt1 | contig 32612 bp, 29 predicted proteins | sample 8542331 | NCBI WGS metagenome assembly JADEYI01 (sample SAMN16510988, study PRJNA670497) | mine drainage metagenome | isolation source: biofilm near Copperflume 1 | place: Germany: Marsberg coppermine Kilianstollen | collected 2018-02 | reverse complement strand
CGACCCAACTAACTATTTATACCCGAACCGAAACACTTATGCAGAGCTTCCCTAGAGGCGTTACCGAGATCGTGCGCCGGATTGCTGCGATCCTCCTGATGGAACCGGCGCTGGACGCCAACTACGAGACTGTGAAGAATTCTACGGCAACGCAGCCGCCGGATTCCGCTCCAATGAGACCCCGTAGAACCGTAGGCTCGTAGCCGAGAAATATGCCACCCTGATTCTCCCTTTGGTAGGATACTGCTGAAATGAGCGTGGCAAAGCTTTCAATCTCACTGCCTGATTCATTGGCCGGGTTCGTCGAGAATTACCGCAAAAAGCATGGCCTTAACCGCTCCCAGGTTTTCGAGGAGGCGATTAAGCTGCTCAGAAACCGCGAACTGGAAGCCGCCTACCGGGCCGCAGATGCGGAGTCGGACCAGGCGTGGGAAAACACGATTGGGGACGGACTTGCCGATGAGGCGTGGTGAAATCTACTACGCCGACTTGAACCCCACGGTTGTATCCGAGATTAACAAACGCCGTCCGGTGCTGATCGTCAGCAACGAAGCGAACAATCGCGCGGCCAGCACCATAACCATATTGCCGATCACTTCTTCTGGGAGCCGGGTTTATCCGTTCGAGGTTCTGTTGTCGCCCAAGCATAGCGGTCTACCCAAACCTTCCAAGGCTCAGGCTCCGCAGATTCGCACGATTTCGAAGGAACGCATACGCGGCAACGGGCTGAGCAGGCTCAACCCGGCGCTCATGCGTGCCGTGGAAGACGCCCTTCGCCTTCACCTGGAGCTTTAGCCGGACGGCTGCTCATAGGGCCGCTATGGTGGCGCGAAGGGGTCGAGAAAGCGCGCTCGCCGGGTGATGCTGCTACGGGAGTTCGTTTCATCGACGGTATACCGGCTTCCCATCTCCTGAAATTCGACGGCTATAGAACCCGATCAAATTCAGATTGCAATAAGACCGGACTTTGTCTTAGGTTCGCTAAGTTTCATGTCGCTTGTTCGATAGCGAGGCTCGAGGCCATTGAGCAGGAAAAAGCGCACCTCTATCGCAGATACCCGGCGGGCGACGGCATTCATCATCGCGAGTTGCGCCATCGCGATTGCGATCGGCTATCGGCCCGGCGGGTTTGTCGGCGCGGGACCGGATCCGCTTTTCGCCGCCCCGATCGCAGCCACTCCCAAGCACAGCGATCCAAATCTGGATGCGGTGTTCGCGAAAATCCCCGGCGGGAATATCGCGCCGTGCCAGGCGATTGCCGATCCGTATCCTGAATTCAACGGTATCGCGGTCGACCCGGTGAACAACCTGGTGGTGATGAGCGACGATAATCTGAAAAGCCTGATCGTTTACGACCGCCGATCGTTCAGCGCCGACCCTTCGCTCGCGACCCGGCCGCTGGGGATCATCAAGGGCGCCAATACCTATATCTCGGCGGCCGCCGGGGTGGCGCTGGACCCGTCGCATCACGAGATTTACACCGCCGAGAACGATATCGGCGACGATGTGGCGGCATTTCCGTATACCGCCAAGGGCGACTATCGGGCGCGGGCGCTGGCGGTGCCGCATGGATCGTATGGGGTGGCGATCAGCGGCAAGCGCAACGAGCTGGCGGTCTCGGTGCAGCAGAATTCGCAGATTGTCATCTATCGATTGGGCGCGAAGGGGGCGCAGCCGCCACGGCGCGAAATTCGCGGCCTGAAGACTGAAATGGCGGACCCGCATGGACTGGCATGGGATGACCAGCACGATGAGCTGGTGGTGGCGAACCATGGCAACTGGTCGCGCGGGTTCTGGGACGTGGACTACAACGGCGGCGGGCAGTATCGGCCGCCCTCGATCGAAGCATTCTCAGCCGAAGCGCGTGGCGATACTGCCCCGCTGCGAGTTATCCAAGGCTCGGCTACCCGCTTGAACTGGCCGTTCGGGCTGTCGGTGGATCCGATCCACAATGAAATTGCGGTCGCCAACGCCGGCGACCATTCGGTGCTGATCTTCGCGCGCGGGGCCCATGGCAACGCCGCGCCGATTCGGATTCTGAAGGGACCAAAAAGCGAAATCGGTATCCCGATGAGCGTCGCCTTCGATCCGGCGCACGATGAACTGTGGGTGGCGAATCTGGGCCATACGGCGCTGGTGTTCGATCGCACGGCGGCCGGGGATAGCGCGCCGAAGCGGATAATCCGCAATGCGCCGGCCGGCACCGCGATCGCAAACGTCGGTATCCCGATGTCGATCGCCTACGACTCGAAACGCGATCAACTGCTGGTGCCCAACTGAATTACCAGCCCGCGTATCGCGGCATTTGCCAGGATGGCAAGTGGCAACGCAACCCCGGCGCGCGTGATTCTTGGACAGCATACGAAGCTCACGCGAGTGGCGCATGGAATCGTCTATGATCGCGCGCGCGATGAGGTCTTCGCCTCGGCGCCGCTCGCCAGCGCGATCGTGGCCTTCAAAAGCGATCAGCGTGGAGATACCCCTCCGCTGCGGGTCATCCAGGGCCCGCATACCATGGTTCATGATCCGTGGGGGCTGGCGGTCGATGATAAGCACAATGAGCTGCTGGCGGCGGATTTCGAACAAGGCGCAATCCTGACGTTTCCGATCGATGGCAATGGCGATGTCGCGCCGCGGCGGGTGATACGCGGGCCGCGCACGCAGATGTTCGGGGTCTCCGGGGTGGCGGTGGACCCGGAGCGCAACCTGATCGTCGCGATGACCTTCGCGAGCGGCACCGAAGCCAGTCTCGGCGATGGGGGCATCTTCATTTTCGATCGCAAGGCTACGGGCAATGTCGCGCCGATCAGGATGATTGCCGGCCCGCATACCGGAATTATCTCCGGATGGCACGTGGCGGTATATGAAGGGAAGATTTACGCGGTGGCATCCAATATCGAGTACCGTCCGCCATACGACGGCGGCGGATACGGCCCTCGCAATGGCTGCAAGGGACCGCCCTTCGGGATGCTGACGGCGCCGCGCCATCTCGGCTTCGTCGGCATCTGGAATATCACGGATAATGGCGATATTCCGCCGCGCGCGATCATCCGGGGATCGACCACCGAGCTGGTCGAACCGGGCGGCATCGTGCTGGATCCCGCCGACGGCGAAATCTTCGTCACGGAACCGGTAAAGGGCGCGATTTTCGGGTTCATGGTGCCCGAACTGTTCGGCCGCGGAAGCTGATTGCGAGTATCGCGGCCGGGCGGGAAATTCCTCGAACGGCAGCGGCTCGTTCACGCAGAGGAGCGGAATAGAAAGATGCACAGACATCAACGCTTGCTACTGCTGACCGGAATTGGGGTTGTAGTTTGCCTTCTCGGCGATCTGCGTCCCGCCGGTCGCTTCACGAATTCTACATCTGCGCTTGGCCGGACAATGTTTCAGAGCCTGCAGGAAGTTCCCCGCGCAATCGGTCCGCGTCCGTTGTACGCGCAAGAAGCGGCCAAAAATCATACGGCGAGCGGCAGTAAAAGCTTTTCGGAGATCGCCGCCACGATTTTCGGCGGCGATATCACTCCCGAGCGGGCGGTCTGCGATCCATATCCCGAGTTCAATGGGATCGCCGTGGATCCAACGAATAATCTGGCGGTTTTCAGCGCACCGAATCTGAAGCGGCTGGTGTTTTATGATCGGCGGGCCGGTTCTGACGCGCCGGGTCCGACTCCCTCGCTGGGAATGATCGGCGGTCAGGCGACCAGAATCGCGGGCGAATCCGGGGTGGCGATGGATCCCGTCCGGCATCAGATTTATTCGGTCGATACCGACATCGGAAATACTTTGGTGGCTTTTTCGTATGCCGACCGCGGAAATGCGGCGGCGCGTATTCTGGCGATGCCGGTGGGCGCGTATGGCGTCAGCCTCAGTCAGCGGCGCAGGGAAATGGTGGTCACCAACGAAGACGACGGGGTGGTCATGATTTTCCGATTGGGGGCCAGGGGAGTCGCGAATCCGCTGCGGGAAATTCGCGGCGCGAAAACCGGATTGGCGGAGCCGAAGGGGATTTTCTGGGACGATAAACATCACGAGATCATCGTTGAGAACGAGGGCGACATAAATCGCGGTAAATGGGACGCCGATTACACCGGGGGCGGCCGCTACAATCCGCCGTCGATCACGGTGTATTCCGATCAGGCCAAAAACGACGCGGCTCCATTGCGGACAATTCAAGGCCCCAAAACGCAACTGAACGATCCGGTCGCGCTGGCGGTTGACGAACTTCACAACGAAATTTTTGTTGTAAATATCGGTAGCAATTCGGTGACAGTTTACGATCGCGGCGCGAATGGCGACGTGGCGCCGGTGCGCATCCTCAAGGGCGTCCGGACGCAATTCAGGAATCCGATCGGAGTCGCAGTCGATCCAATCCACGACGAACTCTGGGTGGCGAACTTCGGCCATACCGCCGAGATCTTCGCGCGGACTGCGCGGGGCGACGCCGCTCCCGAGCGAATTATCCGCAGCGCGCCGGCGGGCACGCCTTCGGTGGGAGTGGTATTACCGCAGGCGCTGGCGTTCGATAGTAAACGCGATCAGCTTCTGGTCGGCCATTGAATTGGCGCACCGCGGATCGCGGCATTCGCCAGGCTGGCGAATGGTGACATGGCTCCCGCCGCAGTGCTTCAGGGCCAGGCTACTAAGATAACTCGCGAGTCGCATGGCGTGGCTTATAGTCCGGCGCGCGACGAGATCTTCACCGGTCAGCCGGTCGCCAGTTCGGTGCTGGTGTTCAGCGGCGGAGGGGCCGGCGATCAGGCGCCCAAGCGGGTGCTGATCGGGTCCAAAACCCAACTGCATAATCCGTGGGGCGTGGCGGTCGACGATACTCATCATGAGCTATTCGTCGCGGACTTCACCACCCGCTCGATTCTCAGTTATCCCATCGATGCGGGCGGCAATGTGCGTCCTCTGCGCGTATTAGCGGGGCCGAACACGGAAATTACCAAGCCGGCCGGAGTCGCGGTTGACGTTCCTCACGATCTGATCGTGGTTACGACGCAACCCTTCCTATCTCCCGGCGGCGGGCATGCGAACGGCGGAGTGTACTTCTTCAAACGCACAGCCAATGGGGATAACGCGCCGCTGGGTATAATTCGCGGGCCTCACACCGGGATCATCGGCGCCTGGCATGCGGCGGTTTACCGCGATTTGGTGTTCGTCAGCGTCAGCAATATCAATTGGAAACCTGCCTACGACTATGGCGGCTTCGAATGCCGCCGCACTCTGACCGAGCCGCCGCCCTGGGTCTGGGAGCATCCTTCAGGTTTCGTCGGAGTGTGGAAGATTACCGATCGCGGAGACGTTCCGCCGCGCGCGATAATCAGAGGACCTGAGAGCGGTCTGCACGATCCCGGCGGGATCGCTATCGACCCCGAAAGCGGCGAGGTGTTTGTCGGCGATACCGCTCACAATGGGCTTTATACATTCCTGGTGCCGCAGTTCTTCCAGCTTTCAACAGGTGTGGCGGTGTTGGACGCCGGCGCTGGTAATCACTCGTAAACCGGGCAGGTTGTATCTTTTTGCACAGTCACAACGCAGGAGAAAAGCATGAAAGGTCGTGCGATGCCGATTGTGATGAGCGTGGCGTTCCTGATGGCAGCCGGGGTGGCGGCGGCGCAGCAGGGAGCCCAGGCTGAGGCGAGCGTAGCGCAATTGCTGGCGAGCGCGAACGCAAGCGAGGAAGTGCCACCTGAGCGTTGCGTGCGCGATCCATACGCCGAGTTTAACGGGATTGCGGTCGACCCGGTCAACAATCTGATCGTAATGAGCGCGCCGAACATTCGCGGCGTGATGCTGTACCCGCGTACGGCCGGCACCACCGGTAACGAGGTGACCGCGCCGCTCGGCATGATCAGCGGGCCGCGAACCCATCTGTCGGGGATGTCGGGCGTGATGGTCGACCCGCTGCACCAGGAGTTCTACGGCATCGAGACCGATATCGGCGATAGCGTCGCGGCTTTTCCATACCGCGCTCGTGGCAATACCGACGCACGGGTGCTGGCGATTCCGATTGGCGGCTGGGGTATGGCCATGAGCCCGCAGCGCCGCGAGTTCGCGGTCTCGATCGAGGATAACGACCAGTTGATGATTTTCGGGCGCGGAGCCCAGGGAGTGGCGCGGCCGCTGCGGCAGGTGCGTGGCAAACTAACCACACTGGCCGATCCCAAAGGGGTGGCGTGGGATGTACCGCATCACGAATTGATCGTCGCCAACGAGGGCAACTGGTCCCGCAGCGCGTGGGATCCTGATTACAGCGGCGGCGGCGAGTACCGGCCACCATCGATCACGGTGTTCGCGGAAAGCGCCAACGGCGATGCCAAGCCGCTACGGGTCATCCAGGGGAAGCTAACCGGGCTCGATGCGCCCGCCGGATTGGCGGTTGATCCGGTGCATGACGAGATCGCAGTGGTGAATTCGGGCGATGGATCGGTGCTGATATTCGGACGGACGGCCAGTGGGAATATCGCGCCGAAGCGCATAATCAAGGGGCCGCACACACTGCTGAAACATCCGATCGGGCTGGCGCTGGACCCGGTGCACAACGAACTGTGGGTGGCGAACTGGGGCCATACGGCGGAGGTGTTCGAGCGCACCGCTAGCGGCGATGCCGCACCCAAGCGGGTGATACGCAGCGCGCCGCCGGGAACGCCGGTGGCCGGGATGTCGGTAATTCCGGCGCTCGGCTACGACAGCAAGCGCGACCAGCTACTAGTTCCCAACTGAGTGGGCGAGCCGCGTATCGCGGCGTTTGCCAGGCTGGCAAACGGAACGGCCGGACCCCAACGGATCATTTATGGAACTCGCAGCAAGCTCGTTCGTTACTCGCACGGTGTCACCTACGATCCGGTTCATGACGAACTATTTGCCACCGAGCCTCAGACCAGCGCCATTTTGGTTTTCAAAGGGGGTGCCGATGGCGAAGCCGCCCCGATTCGGGTGATTCAGGGGGGCAAGACCCAACTGCATACGCCGTGGCAGTTGGCGCTCGATCTTAAGCATAATGAGATTTTTGCGGTTGATTTTGTCACCGGCGGCAAGGGCGGAGTGCTGGCGTTCGCGCGCGATGCGAACGGCAACGTGCCGCCGCTACGGGTAATCAGCGGGCCCAAGACCGGTTTGATCCGGCCAGCCGGGGTCGCGGTCGATTCCGATCGTAATCTGCTGGTCGTCACCACCATGACCCGCTTGAGCCAACGTGTGCGCGAGCATGGCGGATTGTTTATTTTCAACCGGACCGACAATGGCGACGTGGCGCCGCGCGGGATCATTGGGGGGCCACGCACCGGGATCTATTCGGCTTGGCAGGTGGCGACTTACAAGGGACTGATTTTCGCCAATATTTCGAACGTCGTGTGGAAGCCTACCTACGATCTGGGAGGCTACGCCTGCGAGCCGGGGGTGACCCGTCCATCACCCTGGGTATGGCAGCATCCGCCAGGATTTGTCGGAGTATGGCGCGAGACCGACCATGGCGATGTGCCGCCGGAAGGCATAATCGGCGGCGGTGACAGTTCCTTGTATGGACCGGTTGGATTGGTGATCGATCCCAGGGATGGAGAGGTGATTGTCACCGATCAGGATAATCAGATCTATTCGTTTCTGGTGCCGCAGGTATTCGCCATGGGGCACGGGGGAAACGCAGGTAAGTAAGCAACCAGCCGGCGGCGGCTGACCTCGCAATAGATGTGGCGATCAGCTCCCTGCCTGTCGAAGGCGAGGACGGGGACTTGCCGCTTCAGGAGGAATAGCTGAACTCGGAAAATTCCGCGTATTGGCCGGAGTAGTCGAAGGTCAGTTCCGGGGTCGTCACCTTCATGATTTTGGAGCGGCCCAGGTCGGCCCATTTCGAGGTGAAGCCGGTGGGCTTGACCAGGCGCAACTCCTCCTTGCTGCCAGTGACCGGATTGCGGATAGGCTCGATTGCCATGTTCACCAGATCGCCGATTTTGACGCGGCTCTTAATCCCGTTGAGCTTCACCGCGATGCGCGCGAACAGCGGATCGAATTGTTTCGTAGTGACCGCCGCGAAAATCTGCCATGGACCGCCCTCGTTACCGCCGATCAATTTCTTGATCGCCTCGCGCTGGGCGGCGTCGCTGCGGCTTTCGATCAGTGGCTGCCAAATCACGTTGCCCTCATGGATGGGACCGGGCGAATGGGCGCACATGGCGAAAGATAGATCGTCGAGGCGAGTCTTGCCGAAGCGGCCGCGGCTGACATGCCAGACATAGACGCCGTCGCAGAATCCCTTGGTGGGCGGCGCATTGAAACTGCACGGGCATCCCCAATCGCAGCTACAAGTGCCGATCAGTTGTCCCTTCAGGCTCCAGGTTTCGGCCATGGCTTTTCCTCCCTCCGCAGCGTTGCGCCCGACACGGGTCACGGCGGCCTAAATACTGTAGTGCGTTCGCCTTCAAAGGCAAATCCTGCGGACCGCTGACCGGCAAACTTGACAGCCCAGTCAGCAGAGGCTTAAAGCTGGCGAAGACCGCAAGCCCTTCGCATAAGCATGGCGAGCAATCGGTAACCGTCGGAGCACAGGCCCTATGCTGACGAAAGAGGAAAATGATCGGCTGACGCGGGTGGGTCCGGGAACGCCATGCGGCGAGCTGTTGCGCCGCTATTGGCATCCGCTGTGCCCGGCCGCCGAACTCACGCCCGAAAAGCCCAAAAAGCGTATCAAAGTGATGGGCGAGGACCTGGTGGTATTGCGTACCGCCAGCGGCCGCTATGCCTGCATCGAGGAGCATTGTCCGCATCGCGGTGCATCGCTCTACTACGGCTTTGTCGAGGGCGACGCGATCCGATGCTGCTATCACGGCTGGAAGTACGAACTGGGAGGACAATGTATCGAGCAGCCGTTCGAGCCCAAGGGCGACGGCTTCAAGGATCGTATCCGGCTGGTGTCCTATCCGGTGCAGAAACTGGCCGGGCTGCTGTTTGTCTACATGGGACCCGATCCGGCAAAAGCTCCGCTGCTGCCGCGCTGGGACGTGCTGGTGCGCAATGACGGGCGGCGTACGATACAGCTTTTGCCGATCCATCGATGTAACTGGCTGCAATGCGAAGAGAACACCGCCGATTCGGTCCATACCTACTATCTGCACGGTCAGATGTGGCTTGAGCGCCGGCTGCCGAACCAGGCTGACGCCGCCTACTACCGCCGTCCGATCGAGCATTACGACTGGAAAGTCTGCGAGTGGGGAATCGAAAAGGAGCTGGTCTACGGCGGCGATCCGAGCGAGGTCGAGATCCGTCCGCCGCTGATCTTTCCTAATATTCTGCGGATTCCGCAGGGTCCGGTTGAGGCGATCCATTGGCGCGTGCCGATCGACGACTACAACACCCGGATCGTGTGGGTCGGATTTCTTCCGGCGGCCAACGGCGAAATCCAAACCAATGAGAACGAGGACCCGCCGATCGAGTATCTGCCCGATATGCTGACGCCCGAAGGCGAGCATCAGCTAACCTCCTTCTACAGCCAGGACCGGATGGCGTGGGAAAGCCAGGGTCCGATTTTCGATCGCAGCCGGGAGCATCTGGGCGCCTCGGATCGCGGCGTCGTGATGTTCCGGCGGATGCTGGCAGAGCAAATCGCGCGGGTGGAGCGGGGCGAAGAGCCGACCGTCGCGGTGGCGCGCGACCCGGAGCGCAACCGGATGATCAGCTTCCCGAGCGCCACCCGTCCGTGGGGCACGGAGGCGGTGCTGAGTTTGGTGGAGTCGGGCGAACCTATCGAATCGCGCGACACCAGCGCCGGCACTCGATCGGTGAAGTGATGGATCCGAACGCGGGCCAGTTGGGAGAGGTCTAATGGCGCGACTGCACCTGGGAATCGCCGGAGTGGGGATCGGAGCGCTACAGATTCTGCCGGACCTTAGACGCATTGCCGACAAGGTCGAAATCGCCGCGCTGGCCGATCTGCGGCACGACAACATGGAATATTTCGCCGCGCAGTACGGCAAGGCCATCCCGATGTACGACGAGGTCGCGCCAATGTGCGCCGATCGCAAGGTCGATGCGGTATGGGTCGCGACTCCGAATCGGTTTCACGCCGAACACGTGATTGCGGCGGCCGATCGCGGCAAGCACGTCATTTGCGAAAAGCCGATGGCGGTCACGCTCGCGCAGTGCGAAGCGATGGTGCAGGCGATCGAACGCAACGGCGTCAAGTACGTGCAGGGTCACTCGAAGGTATATGACGCGCCGATCCAGAAGATGGGCGAAATTCTGGCGGCGGGCGAGAAGAATGAATTAGGCCGGGTCATCCATATCGAAACCTGGAACTGGAACGACTGGATGATTCGATCGCTGCTGGCCGACGAAGTCGAGACCAGGCTGGGGACCGGGGTGGTGTTCCGCCAGGGGCCGCATCAGATCGATACCGTGCGCTATCTCGGCGGCGGAGTGGTGCGCAGCGTTAAGGCGATCGCCGGCCGCTGGCATCCACCGTTTCCCAATGGTGAGGGCAATTACACTGCCCTGCTGGAATTTGAAAATGGCGTCGCGGCGACGCTGGTGTTCGATGGCTACGGTTACTTCGACAGCACCGAACTGACCTGGGGAATCGGCGAGGCGGGCAAGCTCCATCGCAATTCCGAGTCGATCATCGGGCGTGAACGTCCGCCGGGACCGATCAGCACCGACGAAAAGTACGCGCGAGTGCGGGCCGGCAATCCATACGGCTATGGCCGCGGCGGCGGATGGATCGCGGATGCCCCGCAGCGGCAGCCGTTTTACGGCCTGACCATCGTCAGTTGCGAGCGCGGCGTGATGCGCCAATCGCAGGACGGAATCTACATCTATGGCGAGCAGGGCCGGCGCGAAGTAACCCTGCCGCCCAGTATCGGCCGCGCGTCCGAATTGCTTGAGCTGTATCAGGCGATCGAAGACGATCGGCCCACCGCGATGGACGCACGATGGGGAATGGCGACTACTGAAGTGTGCCTCGCAATTCTGGAGTCCACGCAGCAGCGCGCCGAGATCCGCCTGTCGCATCAATCCGCCTCGCCGCTCGAACTCCGAAGCCGGAACTCAACCCCGCAAATCGCCAATTGAGCAGGTTCAGCGATGGCGCAGATTCTAGGTATCGGCCTTAGTCATTATCCGGGACCGCTGGTGCCGGCGCGGTATTGGCCGCGGATGCTGAGCCGCAATGTCGAAATCGGCCGCATCAAACCCGAGCTGTACCGCAATCAGGAACGATGGCCGCCGGCGATGCGCGCCGAATATGGCGCCGACGAAGGGCGCGGCGCAGCCGAAGAGCATCGCCGCCGGTTGCTGGCCGGTTACGCGGGACTGCGCGCGGCGCTCGACGAGTTTCGTCCCGATGTAGTGCTGATCTGGGGCGACGATCAATATGAAAATTTTCGCCGTGATTGCATCCCGGCGTTTTGCATCGGGATTTTCGATTCGGTCGTATGCCGTCCTTATGGCGGCGGCCAGGTGGTCTTCAAGTGCGAGGATAATATCTGGGGAATTCCGCCTGAGACCGAAATGCCGGTTCGGGGACATCGCGCGGCAGCGGCTGGATTGTGCCGCGAACTGGTCGAAAAGGAGTTCGACCCCGCTTACGCCTATACGTTTCGCAGCGAAGCGGGATTGGCGCATTCGTTCAACAATACAATCGTATATCTGGACTATGATCGCCGTGGATTTCCGTATCCGGTCATCCCCTTTCACGTCAATTGTTACGGCAATCAATTGATCAAGACCGCGGCCGGCGCGATGGGCGAGGGGGCCGACGAGGTGTCACCGCCGGGACCCACTCCCGCGCGCTGTTTCGCGTTGGGCCGGGCGGTCGCGCGATATTTCGCGCAAAGTCCGTGGCGGGTCGCGTTAATCGCCTCGTCGAGCTGGTCGCACGGATCGTTGACCGAAAAACATGGGCGGCTATATCCCGATCTGGCGGCGGATCGGTCGCGTCACGACGAACTGCGCGGAGGATTGTTTAATCAATGGGGTCAGCTCGATCAGCAGCAGATCGAGGAATCGGGACAGCATGAAATTTTGAACTGGGTATGCCTCGCCGGTGCGATGGCGGAACTGAAGTATCGCGCGACGATTCTCGATTACGTGGAGACCTACGTCTTCAATTCCTCGAAGTGCTTCGCCCTGTTCACCCCCGATCAGCAGCCCGCCGCCCGCGACTGACTCAGAACCTGAGAGGATTTGGTGGGCCGTTCCGGGCTCGAACCGGAGACCCGCTGATTAAGAGTCAGCTAGGTCACCCTACACAGTAGACACGACGTGGACACGGAATCTCTTTTGTTATTCATAAAAGCTAGATTTTATTGCGCTATTCATTGACGGCCCGCTGATTTTGAGTGACAATCAAGGTCACTCAAATCGCATCCTTTGTGGACACGGTGTGGACACGGAAAGGCTGTCATGGGCGTGAGAATCACTGAAAGAACGATCAAATCGCTGAAGCCGCCCGCCAGCGGCAACCGCATTTTCTACGACGAGCAGGTTGGCGGTTTCGGCGTGCGCGTCACGGCCAGCGGAACAATCTCTTTCATCCTGACCTACTGGACTGGGGGTCGACAGCGCCGCCACACGATTGGCCGCCATCCTGAACTGAACGCGACTGCGGCGCGTGAAGAGGCAATTCGCCTCCGTGACTCGATACGTCGCGGCGGCGATCCCCTGGGCGATAAGGAACAGCGGCGCGCGGCGCCGACGGTTGCTGATCTGTTCGAAGACTTCATGGAGCGCCACGCCAAGATATACCTGCGGCCGAATAGCATTAGATGCTACGAGGTGATGGCGCGAAAGATCGTCCTACCCCGGCTCGGAAAGATCAAAGTCGCCGATCTCCGGCGGCGCGACGTTGAGGAACTCCATCAATCGTTGAAAGACACCCCGTACCACGCGAATCGCACGAGGGCGCTTCTGAGCAAAATGATGAGCCTCGCAAAACGGTGGGAATGGCGGGCGGACAATCCATGCGAGGGAGTTCCCAAATTCCACGAAGAGAAGCGCGATCGCTGGCTCTCGACCCAGGAAATTGAGCGTCTGTGCGACGCACTCGACGATCACCGCAACCAGTCTGCGGCCAATGCGATCCGGCTGATGCTTCTGACAGGGGCACGTCGCGGAGAAGTGCTGACGGCCAGTTGGAAGGACTTCAATCTTGAGCTCGGCATCTGGACCAAGCCAAGCCATCACACAAAGCAGAAGCGAACCGAGCACGTGCCGCTGAGCCCTCCAGCGCTCCAACTGCTGGTTTCGATGAAGGAGAAGAGCGGCGAAGGTGAATATCTCTTCCCTGGTAACGTGGCTGGAAAACCGCTTCAAGAGATCAAGCAAGTCTGGTCGGCAGTTTGTAAGCAAGCGAGCCTAGAAAACGTGCGGCTTCATGACCTACGGCATACGTATGCGAGCCACTTGGTCTCCTCCGGCATGTCGCTCCCAATCGTCGGGCGCCTGCTCGGGCATACGCAGCCACAAACAACCGCTCGCTACGCTCACTTGGCCGATGATCCGCTGCGTCAGGCGACCAATCGCTTCGCTTCAATTGTCGCTGCCGCTCGGTCCCGCAAGCGTGCCGACGTGGTTCCGCTGCATCGGGATCGGGACGCCTGACGGATCGACCGCGCGTGGACGCGCGCGTCTCGGGCGAGCGGCCCGTGGTTCCGGGCGTTCACAGGACGCGATCCAGGCGCACACGGATTCAAAGCGGTAAAAAACCTTGCGCCCGATTTTGACGCGCGGCGGACCCTCTCGGAAATGATGCCTTCGTGCGATGGTGCGCTCCGAAACTCCGAACGCACGAGCCAAGTCCTTGGGGGTCAGGTAGCCGGCAAGAATCGAAGAAATCCGATCAGTCTGCTTCGCTTCGGGATTTTGAAGCTCGGGCATTTGAATGATGCCTCCTCCAAGAGATGAAGGAACCGCCCGCGCCCCACAGCCACACCCGTCCAACGGTTCAGATCGCAACGCCGGTGCCAGACGGGGTGTCGAAGCAGACTCCCTCCGGAACCGGCCAGCCCGGCCGTTTGATATCTGTCGGCCATTAGGAAAGTGTGCATGTGCAAATTCGGCACACACACTTCGACCGTTTCACCGTCACCCGCCGACTTTGACGGCCACTTGCAAGGTGTCTTTCTGGGCCGGTCCGACATCTCGCGATCACTTCATTCCAGATTGCCTTTTGCCGAGCCCCGCGAAGACCTTCGGGAGTCTTGATTTGAGGGCATGGCGAAGCGGCATTTCCCGAGTTGTAGCGCGACACTCCGAAGCGCGAGAGCCTGAACCTTTGGCTGGCTTTTCAGAGCCGGGCCCTTTAAGCGGAAATCCGCTGGGTAGGCGGCGCTCCTGAAAAGCGCCCGGGCGCAAGAGCGCCGCTAGTTGGTCGATGGGATACGAAACCTCGCGGCCTCTGAGGATGCGCTACCTCCAAGGACCCGGAATGGATGCTGTCCGGCGGGGAACTATTTTGCTGCCGCGGATCACGCCGCCCGGTCGTTGTCTCGCGGCTTGATCAGAACAGAGACGCGGTCGCCCTCGCGGCGGTACTCGACAACTTCGGGCCTCGACTCGCCGGAGCGAATTCTCTCCAAATCCCGGCTTATTTCCGTCAAGCGCTCCAAAAGCGGTCGCTTTTTCGACTGAGCCGTAATGTCCATCGTCTCTCCTGAGGGAGGACTCCACCGCTAACCGGAGCCTGAGTCCCCTGGCGATCCAGAGTCGCCCTTGGAACCAAGATTATCGCTGAACCGTTGCAGCAATTCCAGTAGCCGAATAAGCATGAAAATAAACGGGCTTACGAGAGGTGCAAACTGCTGAACCGGCTCCTTCTCCTCAAGGAGTCCGGGCTGGTTTCGGTGAATGTTGAGCACCCCTACGGCGTCTCCCCGCAAAGGTTTGATGGCAATTGAAATGAAACTTCGAACGAACCGAGCGCGATCGCTTCGAAAATACTCGTCGATCGCGGCCGCCGTGCTTTCAGGGAAATCACCATCTCGGCGACACCAAGCTCCAAGAGTGAGCGTATCAATATAGGCTTCAAGACCACCGGTGCTGAACGCCATGGGCGCGCCCGGCAGCGCTTTCCAACGTCCAGTTCTCTGATCGCGAATTTCCGTGGGAACTGGGAGCGCAAGGGGAATCAGCGAATCATCGGCACCTGGCGGTATTCCACCTGCTGTGGTTGTGGAAAGCTTGCGCTCCAGAACTAGCACTCCACGCAGCGCCCGCAAATCGGTTTCAGCGGGCGAAAATCTCAGGAAGGAACGCATATTTTCTCCCTCGCTCGCAGAGAGAGTGTCGGCTGGCCGGAACAGCATAATGTTGGACGCATACACAACATCCGGAGCCGCCGCATCGAACTTCTGAGCCAAGGTGGCGACGCCAAACAGGACGATCCGGATCGCGCGCTCGATAGCGTCAGGCGTCAATTCGTCTGGTGGTGAGTTCAGCGTCTCGACTAGGGCATTACCGCAATCCCAGAAAATCTTCCGAAACGTGGAGAGAAAGTCGGAAGGCGGCAAAGTTCGGACCAAGCGCGAGAGCTCGGCTGAACGCTGATCGAGGCGAGTCTCGGATTCTTTCCTATCGGCTTCGCCTGCTCTCTGTCCGAAGAAGAACAGGACGGTTGTCGTGAGGGCGGCGCTCCAGAATAAGGCTGCGGGGCGTGATACGGGTCCATTACCGATCACGAACGGGAATGCCGCTTTTATATCGTCGGCGTACAGCGAACCCAGTAGGCCCGCGAACAGTCCGAGCAAGGTGACTACCGCTGCATACGCTGAAGTGCGCGGCCCGATGCGGTTGAAGAGAGCGTTCAGTTGCCCAAGCACCCCCGATCTTTACCACCTCTCGTCAATGAAGGCACCGGCCTCGCACGCGTCGTCGAGTGGAGGCTTAATTCAGCCTCTGCACAGAATCGCGGAACCCTGTACCGGCCTAACCAGCCGCACGGCTCCGGCGATAATGCGCCGCCACCCTCATTCGATTGCCACAGCCGGTCGTGCTGCACCAGCGGCGCGTATGATTCTTGGACGTGTCGTAGAAAAAGGCGCCGCAAGCCGGATCGGCGCATCGCTTTACGAGCGCAAGACATCCGTGACATAGCAGATCGCTCGCTGACTGAGCGATTGGCACCATCAACTGCTCGGGATCGGCCAGATCGAAGCGAGTCTTTTCCTCGAAGCGCCCCGCACTCCGCGCGCGCAGCACGCAACCGGGACGCTTTCCAATCGTCCGGTTGATCGCTTCAAGCGATGTGCGCGGCACCGGCCTGTGAGCCGCCAGCCTTTCCGCCATTGAGCGCAGCGCCTCGCGCAACGCGAGCGCGCTTTGAAAAATGTGCTCCGCATGGTGGCCGCTTCCCCACGACTTCAGGGCGCGCTGCAACTGCCTTCGATTCATAAGCCGGGATTCGCAAAGCCACTCAATCAGGTCCGCGAAGCCGAGTAGAAGATCGACGCGACGTGCACCTTCTTTCGCGAACTCCGTGTTAACGAAATCGAGGCAACTATAGTGACCTATAAACTGAAACCTTTCCTCGCGAGCCATTTTCTTTGCTCTATCTGGTCTCAGGATCGCCATCTAATACATCAAGAAGCTGTTGACGTGTTAGAGTCGAAACGACTATTTGTCCACAGGTGGGGCGTGGAGAGGGTTGACGGGAAACATTCGGATAGGAGTTCGTCATGATTGGCCAGTCCGCACCGATGCGCCGGATCATGAGCCTGATCGAACGCGTCGCTTCCTCCGATGCACCTGTCCTGATCACCGGCGAAAGCGGAACCGGAAAAGAGGTCACGGCTCAACTCATCCACGAGCTCTCTTCGCGCAGGCACGGTCCATACGTGGCCGTCAACTGTGCCGCGATTCCAGACACGCTGATCGAGAGCCACCTGTTTGGTCATGAAAAGGGCGCTTTCACCGGCGCCGACCGTCGGCAGCCGGGACTCTTCGAAAGCGCGAACAACGGCACGATCCTGCTCGACGAAATTACAGAGATGCGATGCGAAACGCAGGCCAAGCTCCTGCGCGCGATTGAGGAGCGCAAGGTGCTGCCCGTCGGTAGTACGAAAGAGATACCGATCAACGCGCGGGTGCTGGCGGCGTCGAATCGAGCGATCGATCGAGCGATTCGCGACGGACATCTACGAGAGGATCTGTACTATCGTCTGAAGGTTTGTTCACTCCACCTTCCGCCGCTCAGGGAGCGTATTGAGGATCTGCCCTTGCTGGTCGATGACTTCGTTCGGAAAACGGCTGAGGAGCACGGCAGACAGATCACCGGCATTGATGACGCCTGCCTTACCGCGCTGGCGCGCTACTGGTGGCCCGGCAACATCCGTGAGTTGAAGCACGCGATCGAGCACGCCGTGATTTTCTCCGAATCGACGCGGTTGGCAGTGAGCGACTTGCCCCAAGAGATTGAGGCAACCAACCAGCCGGACAGTTCCTTCACCGTTCACCTGGGTTGTTCGGTGAGAGAGGTCGTGGACGAACTGATCTGGCGCACGGTTGCATACGCGGGTGGCAACAAAAGCCGGGCTGCAAAAGTGCTGGGCGTTGGCCGCCGCACGATTTACGGGCGGCTTGAGCACTATGACGGTTTTGAAACGAACGACCGCTCCAACGGCCGTTCGTACCGCAATGGCCGCAATGGTCTAACGTGACGGCGGTATGACGCGGCTTGCCGTGCGGCGTCCCTTTTCAGAAGGCTGACGTTGGGCCGGGGAGAATGGGCGAACGGCGCAAGACCCAACTGTTGGACTATAGGGTCTCCCGTCGCTAATGACGGTCAACTGCCTGATAGCGGGACGCGACAATACCCCACTCGATGTGATCGATGAAGCGGGCGACGTATTTTTCGCGATCTTTGTAGTCGGTTGACCAAGCGTCGTCGGAGACGTCACACACGACCAGCGGGTTGCTCCCGATCCAGGCACCCGCGTCAGACTCGCCAAGTGGCGCGTTGTGCCATCGGTCGTCGTATGGATCGTAGACCAACACGGTCCAGGATTGGGCTACGCGGGCGCATGCAATAAAGTCCTCGCGCCAGCTATCAACGGTCCCCATGTGCTCAGTCATGTTGGACAGGACGTAGCGCGAGGGCTTGACCGGCGACGGCGCGAGATTCCTGAAATAGAATTCATGAAGCAGTACCGAGTTCGCGGAACCGACCTGCTGCGCTCTGAGCGCAGCGTATTCTCTCGCGTGCGCCGCGGCGCGTGAAACAGTGGCCAGCGCGCTCTCGGCCGCCAGCAATTTCGCAAACGCATCGCGATAAGCGGCATAGTTCCGCGCGAGCTGCTTCTTCGAGAGAAAACCCGGAATCTCTGTGACTGGCAGAGGTGCGGGAGTCCTGGGCTGAAAGCCGGGCTTGCCCTTCAGCAGGCCTTCGAAGGAAAGCCCGGTCTCTTTGGGTGCGGACGCATCGGCGGCATGGGCCAAGCTTGTGCCAAATGCCAGCGAGCATACGACGATGGGCGTCAAGCGCAGAATGTCGCGTCGGGTATGGTTTACAGCTTCTTGATTATTCGCAGGCGTTTGCTTCATAGCGGTGTTCCTCTCGATCGATTCGGCCGGCGCTCCTTCGGAGGGCGAGTGCGGAGGCCGGGCGAAATGCCGTCGTTCAGTCATCTTACCGATGATTCAATTGATGCTTCATCTATTGCAATTGTATCTTTTCGATGTCAAGAGTGGACGCGATGGCTGAGTCGAACGAAAAGCCGTGGCTTCTCTTGATCCACAACCTGCCGCCGAAACCCGACTACTTCCGGGTCAAGATTTGGCGCCGCCTGCAGCGAATTGGGGCCGTGGCAATCAAGAACTCGGTTTACGTCATGCCGCGCAGTGACCAGGCTCTTGAAGACCTGCAATGGACTCTGCGGGAGATCACCGAAGGCCACGGGGAAGCATCGATCTGTGAAGCAGACTTCGTTGACGGCTTATCGGACGACCAAGTCGAAGCGTTGTTCAAGGCGGCTCGTGACGCGGACTATGCGGCGATTGCCGCAGAGTCCAGAGAATTTGTGCGCGCGGCGCGGTCCGGTTCGGAGCGCGCTCGCGAGAAAAACGGTGAGCTTGAGCCGGCGGTCGCGCGGCTTCGGCGCAGGCTCGGTGAGGTGGTGGCAATCGATTTCTTCGATTCGCTCGGGCGCCAGACCGCCGAGGGACTCGTGGCGAGCCTTGAGGCGAGCTTGCACGATGAGCCGCCGATCGAGGAAGGGAAGGCGTCTTTGCCTGTACGCGAGTATTGCAAACGCATCTGGGTGACCCGCAAGGGTCTGCATATCGACCGGATGGCGAGCGCCTGGCTTGTCCGTCGCTTCATCGACGCCGACGCCGTGTTCAAGTTTGTACCCGCGAGAGGCTACCGGCCCGAAGAGGATGAACTGCGCTTCGACATGTTCCAGGCGGAGTTCACCCATGAGGGTGATCGTTGCACCTTCGAGGTTCTGATCGATCGCATGAAGCTGCGCGACGCTGCGCTGCACGCAATCGGCGAGATCATTCACGATATCGATTTGAAAGACGCGAAGTTCGACCGTCAGGAAGCGGCCGGAATTGACCGCGTGATTACCGGGATCTGCCGAGCATACAAGGACGACGAGGCGCGCCTGGCACGCGGTGCGGCCCTCTTCGATGATCTTTATGCGTCGTTTGTGCGGAAGGGGCGATGATCTCATCCAGCACTCGCTGCTTGCTTCTCTTGTTTGTAATCGGGGTCATCCTGCCGCGACCCTGCGTTGCCGCTGAGCGCAGCCCAGGCACTATTACTATAGAGCAAGCCGTCGATTATTCGCTGGCTCGCCAACCGAGCTTGCGCGCCGCAGGAGCAGTCGAGGCGGGCGAGGAAGCAGGCCTCGAATATTCGCGTGCGAATTATCTACCCGAGTTCGATCTGTCCGCGCAGGAAACGCGAGCGACCGCTAACAATGTGCCCGGTTTGTTTCTGACTATGCCCGGCTTCCCCATAATTGAGGAAAACAAGAACGGCGGTGTTTTCGGGTCGAGCTCATGGAACAGCGCGACGAGCGTGTTCCTGTCGAAGGACGTAGCCGGACTGTTACGTGAGATGGCCTTGGTCGATGTGGCTTTGGCCCGACGTGAGCGGGCAACAGCCGGACTCGACGCGGACAAGCTGACCGTCGCGTTTGGCGCGGCTAATGCCTTCATGGGTGAAGTGGCGGCGGCCGAAACGGTTAGAGCCGCTCGGGCTGGAGTTGAACGCGCGCGTGTATTCGCGGTGGCAGTCAAAGGGCGGGTAAACAGCGGGCTGCGGCCGGGCGCCGATGCGTCGAGGGCCGATGCGGAAGTCGCTTTGGCGCTGAACCAGGAGATATCTGCGGAACAAGCGGAGCGAATTGCGCGAGCGACTCTGGTGGAAGCATTGGGCGGTGGAATTGATAGCGGGATCAAAGTCATTAGCGGGAGACTACTGGACATGCCGGCCACCGCTCCGGTCATGGAGGACGCCTCGCCGGTCGATCCATTCCTCCGCGAGGCGCTTGCCGAAATTTCCGCGGCTCGCGCTTCCACGCGCGCGGCAAAGTTCGAGTACCTTCCGAGAGTCGACGTGGTGGCTGGAATCTTTCAGCGCGACAGTGGCTTTTCGGCGAACGCGGTGCCGGGACCGGGTCACGGTCTTGTGCCCAACACGACAAACTGGGCGGCCGGCGTGGTCGTGACGATACCCATCAAGAGACTTTTCCGGGCGCGAGCCGACGTTCATGCCCAAGCGGCCAACGAACAGCTTGCGAGGGCCCGCTATGACCAAGTGACACTCGCGATTCAGAAGCAGATCGACAGCGCGCGCGCCATTCTCGACGGAGCCCGGCGGATCGCCGCGAATACACCCACAGAACTCGCAGCCGCGCGCGCCACCCAACTTCAGGATACGGCACGTTACCGGGGTGGACTGGCCACCGTGGTCGAGGTGGCCGAGGCCAACCGAATACTCACGCAAGCCGAAGTGGATAATGCAGTCGCGAGAGTGAATGTCTGGCGTGCCATGTTGCTGCTGGCGCGCGCCGTGGGCGACCTCGATCCGCTGTTAACCGAGATTCATGACGCAAGCGGGGGCCACTAGGTCGTTGCCATGTGGCTGGTTAGAATCGCTCTGCGCAGGCCGATCACGGTACTGGTGGTGGTGTTCGCGCTTGTCCTGGGTGCCGGACTCGCGTTGCTTCGAGCCCCGGTCGATATCTTCCCAAACCTCCATGTTCCCGTGATTTACGTGGCGGAGCCGTACGCCGGAATGGCGCCCGACCAGATGGAGGGTCAATTCGTCCAGTACTACGAATACCACTTCTTGTTCGCGACTGGTCTGGAGCATATTGAGTCGCAATCGATTCAGGGGCTGGGAATGCTCAAGCTCTTTTTCCATCCCGGCACCGATATGGCGCAAGCGATGGCCCAGGTAGTGGCGCTGGCTGACCGCGCGCGCTCTTTTATGCCACCCGGGACCCTGCCGGCTTTCATCCTCCGTTTTGACGCAGGCGCGATCCCGGTCGGGCAGCTCGTATTTTCGAGCGCCACGCGCAGCAGCAAGGAAATCCAGAACCTTGCGCTATATCGAGTACGTCCATTGCTGGCGACTCTGCCTGGGGCTTCCTCGATTCCGCCGTGGGGCGGCAAGATACGTACTATCGTTGTCTACCTGGACCCGGACCGCTTACGGTCGTATTCGATCTCCCCGGGAGATGTGGCGATCGCTCTTGCGCACGCAAACCTCACGCTTCCCACCGGTAACATCGGGATCGGAGAGCTCACTCCGATGGTCGCGACCAACGCAATAGTGCACGACCCACACGCACTCGGCGACGTGCCATTGCGGCTTGGCTCGAACCCAACGGTATTTGTTCACGACGTGGCGCGGGTCGTTGACGGCGCGGACATCGTGTACAACGTCGCGACTGTAAACGGACGCCCAACGGTCTACATGACCGTCATCAAGCGCGCCGATGCGTCCACGCTGACTGTGGTTAACGAGGTGAAGGCGGCACTCCCACAAATGCGTGCGCTGGTACCTCCCGACGTTCATATCAATTTCGAGTTTGACCAGTCGATTTACGCGAAGAACGCGATTCGCAGCCTGCTTCTAGAAAGCTTGCTGGGAATAGGTCTTACGGGACTGGTGGTTCTGCTGTTTCTGCGCGATTGGCGTTCCGCGTTGATCGTGGTGTTGACGATTCCGTTTTCGCTCCTCGCCGCGTTCATCGCACTGCGTCTGGCCGGCCAGACCGTCAACATCATGACGCTCGGCGGGCTTGCGCTTGCGGTGGGAATCCTGGTGGATGAAGGCACGATCGCGATCGAGAACATCCACGTTCACCTTGAGACGGCCAAAAGCAGCGCCCGAGCGGTGGTGGACGCGATGGGTGAAGTCATTCGGCCGCGCTTCGTCGCCATGCTGTCTGTGATCGCCGTCTTTATTCCATCGTTTTTCATGGTCGGCATAAGCCGATCGCTGTTCGCTCCCCTCGCGCTGGCCGTGGCCTTCGCGATGATAGCGTCGTACCTGCTTTCGAACACGCTTCTGCCAGTGTTTGCGACTTGGTTGCTGAAGCCTGCCGGAGCGAACCGGGACGGCGAGGCTTTATTTGGACGGATGCGACGGCGTTATTCCACTTTTCTGGACTGGTCGATCGACCATTGGGTAATCACGCTTGGCACCTATGGCTTATTTTGTCTGATAGCCCTGCTGATGCTAAGTGGGCTTGGCACGCAGCTCTTCCCCAACGTTGACACTGGACAGTTTCAGGTTCGGATTCGTGCTCCCGCCGGGACGCGGATCGAACGCACTCAAGAGATCGTCCGGGAAGTTGGGCAGATCATCCAGCGCGAAGTCGGCGTGCATTTTGTCCGCGCAACCTTGGGCAACATTGGCAGCGCGCCTTGGAACTACCCGGTAAACGCGATCTTCGAATTCAACAGCGGGCCGCAAGACGCACTGCTGATGGTCGCGCTGCGTTCCGGCAAGCGCATGTCGGTGCCCGCATTGGAGGACAGGCTACGCCTGAAGTTCAAAGCGCGTTTCCCGCACGTCCATTTTTCATTCGAGGCAAGTGACGTTGTGTCCCGAGTGCTGAATTTGGGCTCGCCGAATCCGATCGACGTGACCGTCTCGGGTAACGATCTGACGCAAACCCGCGCGTTCACCGAGCAGATCATGAGTCGACTCAAACGCCTGCCAATGCTTCGTGACGTGCAAATTCCCCAGGCCCTCGACTACCCTACGATTGACGTGAACATCAACCGCGTGTTGGCAGGCCAGTTGGGAGTTACCGTTAAACAGGTAGCGGACTCGATCGTCACCGCGTCGTCCTCAAGCCAGTTGATAATTCCCAACTTCTGGACCGACCCGAAAACTGGAATTCCATACCGGATCTCCGTGCAGGTTCCCCAGCATAAACTGGACTCGATAAGCGAACTTCGGAACCTGCCGGTGATGGCGGACGGCCAGCTACACCCGCTGGTTTCGGACGTGGCGACGGTTAATCCAGGTACGGCGTACGGCGAATTTGATCATTACAACAATCAGCGGATGCTGAGCGTGGTCGCCAACGTCGAAGGTGCCGATTTACTGGGCGCCACGGATGCGGTCGAACACGCCATTAAGTCGGCCGGCACGCCGCCACGCGGCACTACTGTAGTTCTACACGGACAGGCACAGCAGATGCTGCTAACACTTGTCAGCCTTCGAGAGGGATTGGTGCTGGCGGTGGTGGTTGTGATGATGCTTCTGGTGGCCAATTTCCAGTCCCTTACGGACATGCTTGCGGTGCTGTCAACTATCCCGGGCGTTCTTGCTGGCGTGGTGATGATCCTTTTTCTGACCGGGACCACCCTCAACATCGAATCGTTAATCGGCGCGATCATGGCGATCGGTGTGGCGGTCGCGGACTCGGTGCTGCTGATTAGCTTCGCGAGAGAACGCAGAGAGGCGGGTGACGAACCGCGCCACGCGGCCATCGCGGCTTCGCTTGCCCGCCTGCGCCCGGTCCTGATGACTGGGCTCACGATGATCGCCGGTATGATTCCGATGGCAATCGGTCTTAGCGAAAGCGGCCAGCAGACCGCACCGCTCGGGCGCGCGGTGATTGGCGGCGTCCTGGCTTCGCTTCTGACGACGCTGCTGGTCATGCGAACGGTTTACGTATTGATCACGCCTGAAGGCGCGGCGCGCCAACCCTCGCTCGATCCGGATGATCCTGCGAGCACTTATTTTGAACGAGGCGCCCGATGAGGCGAGTCGTGCTTCTTCTCGCGCTCGTGCTGATGGCCTGCAACGGGTCCACGAGCACAAATGACAATCGGCAAACAGCCGACCCGATACCTGAGGTTGACGTTGTTCGAGTGGTGTCGCAAAGGCTTCAGACCACGGAGCGGCTGCCAGCCGAGCTTGCTCCGTGGGAGGTCGTAGCGATTTACCCGAAAGTACAAGGCTTTGTTGAGGAGATTCCCGTTGACCGAGGATCGGTGGTCCACCGCGGTCAGCTACTGGTCCGTCTTTCCGCCCCCGAACTCGTGGCTCAGACGGCACAGGCGCAGGCCACAATGTCGGGCGATAAAGCCACTTTTGAGCGATTGCGTATCGCTTCGCATACGCCGGGAGCGGTTTCCGAAAACGAGCTTGAGCTGGCTCAGGCGTTGTTCAAGGCCGACGAAGAGAGGGTCAGTTCGCTCAAGGCACTGGCCAACTATCTGGTCGTAGTCGCCCCATTCGACGGTATTATCACAGAGCGTAATGTCCACCCCGGTGCTCTGGTTGGACCACCGAGCGAGCCCCTTCAAAGCGCTGTGCCCATGCTGCGCATCGAGCAGATCTCGCATCTGCGGCTCACGGTTCCAGTACCAGAGGCCGATGCGGGTGCGATAGCGGAAGGCACCAAGGTCGAGTTCCAGGTGAGCGCGTGGCCCGGACGGTATTTCACCGGGACTATTAGCCGCATCTCTCACTGGGTTGAGGCGAAGAGCCGAACGATGGCAGTCGAAGCTGATGTGTACCAAGGCGCGCCCATTCTCGATCCGGGGATGTTTGCAGAAGTGATGTGGCCCCTGCGTGGTGAAGCGCCTTCGCTGTTCGTGCCAGCTTCGGCAGTGGTTGAGAGTGCCGAAGCCACCTTCGTCGAGCGCGTTCGCCAAGGCGAAGTTGAGCGTGTACCCGTGCATCTTGGTTCGACGATGGGCGATCTGGTTGAGGTTTTCGGATCGCTCAACGCGGGAGATTCGGTGGTTTTTCGTGGCTCAGAGGACCTTGCTAACGGCACGCGCGTTATTTCCCGCTCCTCCGAATCGTAACGACCAGTGCTGAGAAGCCCCAATGACCTCGCGTGACGGGTGACGCCGATTCGTTGTGCGGTGCCGTTTGGCGTTGCGCGAATCGAAGTCTCAAGCCCCGGCCAAGCGACAGAGCTGCAACTGGACAGCCTCTGAAATGCCTCTTGACCTTCTACCTATTATAGGTACCGGGTGTAGGCGCTTGTTCAGCAGGAGGTGTAAACCTGAGTTCCAAACGCAAGATCGTAATCTTCAGCGCCGGATGCGCCGCCTGCGAGGAGACCGTGGGCTACAGGTCCGGGAGGCTTCTATGCGGTGCTGATCCTGCTCGTGGGTATCGGCTTGGCCGTGGTGCCACCAGAGACCGCGTGCGCCGCCACCATTACGGTCAACACGCTCGCCGACGAGAGCACGCCCAGCGACGGACTGTGCAGCCTGCGCGAGACGATCAACAACGCCAACAGCGCCTCAGACACCACCGGCGGAGATTGTTCTGCTGGTACCGGCACGGACACCATCAATTTCACAGGAAGCGGTACCATTAAGTTGAACAGCCCCCTTCCCGTCATCACCAGCCACCTGACAATTAACAGCGGGCACGCTGTCGCTATCGATGGTGCCGCCGCCTGTGGCTGTTAAACAGGAAGCGCCCGGCCGGGTCGCGCAGCCCACATCCAAATCGGGAACGTGATGCGGGCGAGAATGCTTTTGCCGTAACGCGACACTCGACGAGCACGCAGGATAAGCTGCGTCGCCTAACGGTTGCCGAGCGCGCCGAGCTGCGGCTCCCGCTGGCCAAGATCGTGGCGCCTCTTACAGGATACGCAACGGCCGCAATGGCCTAACGTGACGGTTGGCTCACGCTGCAAATCGTACAGCGCCTTTTGCGCGAACGGCAAACTCCAACCCGCTGGTCAACCTGCGGAGCTGGAACTGGCGAGGCCACTGAATGCCTCTTGACCTTGTACCTAGGCACAGGGTGTAGGTTGGTCTTTTCGAGGAGGTTGCCTTATGAGGGCAATGCGGAGAATCGAGGCTTTCAGCGCCGGGTGCGAGACGTGCGAAGGAATTGTCAGAGCTGCAAGAGCTCTGATGCGCCGTCCGGTGCGGCTCGTACTGCTAGCGGGCGTGGTCGTGGCGGGCGTCGTGACATTGGCCCTGCTCCGAGTCAACTCGATCACCCGTTCCTCCTACAGCTCTGCGCTAGCGATCAGCGACCCTTCGATGACCGTGATCAGCACCATGGTGGAGCGGGGCGATTTTTGGGAAGCCGCCGCCAAGGTTAGAAGCTCTTACCGATTCGACCGACCGGCGGGCTTGCTGGCTTTGCGCCGGTTTTCGGTGCTCGTGCTGCGCCGCGAACTTCAGGAGTACGACACGTACGAGCGCTGCTACGCCATAAGCGCTTTGGCCGCGGCGGGTGACCGGGACGAGATCGCCCACTTGGTGAGAATCTTTCAGGGCACCTCGAATCTCGGTCTGAGGATGGCCGTCGCGGATGGGCTGGGAGACGTTGGCGACGCGGACGCCGTCGAGGCGCTGGGACAGCTCTATAGCTGGATAGAGCCTTCATACCGGCGAACCGTCGTGGACGGAGCGGCGGAGGCCCACGATCCCGGCGCAATCGAATTGCTGAGCCGCGCTCTGAGCATTTCCGACCGGGCGACGCGCCTGACCGCTGTGAGAGGACTGGGGCAACTCGGGAACCGCAGCGCCATCCGCGTCCTGAGGCGATTTCTTTCGGCCGCGCAGGAGCCTTACGAGAGGGGCACGGCCGCCTATTCGCTGTTACGCCTGGGCGACAGCTCCGCGGAGGGGATCGCCGAGCCGATATTGCGCGACCATGTCGATGATGATGCCAGGGCGATCGCGGCACTGGCGCTGGGTCGTGCGCGCGATCCGCGAGTCGTTGCTCTGCTGAGGGCCGCAATAGGCGACCACAATATCGATGTGCAGATCGGGGCGGCAGTGGCGCTTACCCATTACGCTGACCCGGCCGGCACCGAGTATCTCAAGGCCGCCATCCGCGACAAAGACTCGACGACGCGGCTATATGTCGGTCAACTCCTGGACGAAGTGGAATTTCACAACGCGCGCGAGGTTGTGATGGCGGCGGCCGCTTCGACGGACCTCGAACTGTCCCTGCGAGGGATTCGAGCGATCGGTTTGTCGGGAAGCGATCGCGACGTCGAATTTCTCGTCAGGCTGGCGGATGCGGCCGGCGATCCGATCGCTCGCGCCGAAGTGGCATGGGCGTTGGGGAGAATCGGAAGCGCGGGCAGTGTCTCGCCGCTAATAGCGATGGTCTCAGAGCCTGACCATGCCGTGCGTTACACGGCCGCTGACGCTCTCGACCGCACGGCTGTGCGACTTCTTCACGGCGAATCGGCAGGCGGTGCTTGAGCCGAAGGAAAGTTAGGAGGACATCCGTACACACAAAGAATTAGATTTCCTCGGAATGAGCCGGTGGAACTTCTACAACCGGCTCGACAACTGGCGAGGTTTGGGTCGCCGAACCAAGCGCGGCACGAATAGAGGTCTTCTCTTTGCCTCATAACGGCGCTGCGAAACCGGCTCACGTCGATTTCATTTCCATTCCGGGTGGCCCCGAGTCGTTGATCATTGATAACAAGCGAGGTCACGCATACACGCATCTATGGACCGACACCACGATAGCTATCGACCTGAAGAGCCGTAAAGTCTCCGCGCGATGGAAGAACGGATACAAGGGCTCGCGCGGCGTGGCGATGGACGATGCACGCGGCTTTCTTTTCGTGGGCTGCGACGAAGGGAAACTGACCGTGCTGGACGTGACCGCGGGAGTGCAATTGGGAGGCGCCTCGTCCGGATCGGGAGTGGGTATCATAGCTTATAATTCTCATCTCGCTCACGCCTAATTGCCGGGAAGCAAAGTGGCACGATGACGATAATCGGAATCTCCACCAAGGGCGCGGCAACGGTTCTCGGTACCGCAACGACAGCAGAAGGCGCGCATTGCGTCGCATCGGATGATCGCGACAACGCTTACGTGTGCGATCCAAACGGCGGACGCTTCTGATCATGAAAGACACTCTTGCGCCCTCTGGCTCGTAGCGCAAAAAGCCCACGGCTCTCAGTTAGGTCGCCGGCGACAGGGAAGGCGGCGCTTTCTTGGATGAATTCCGAGCGGCGGGATTCAGGAAGGCGACGCTGCTGCGGACGAGGCATAACGGTCGCACAAAAGAGTCCGCATGTCCTCGCGGCAGAAGTGCTCGCCCGGAAATGACTTTTCGGGTCGTTTCCGGCCTGAAGCTTGACTCTCCCCGTAGAAGCCTGAAGACTGAAAGAGATTTGGAGCAAATGACCTGACGCGATTTCGATGAGGCGGCGAATAAATATTACAATCGTTGCGGTACTTGCGCTGCTGATCAACAGCGTTTGTTTGTGCGCCGGTGCCGTGCCAAGTTGCTCTGCGGCGTCATGCGCCGCCCACGAGCATCAGGGCACCTGCCCAGCACATCAGCGGCATCAGGACTCGCCCGGCAGTCACGAGTGCTGCCAAACCGCCGCGTGCAGCGAACCTGCAGCGATTCGCGCTGACACAGGCTCGCATGCTGGAAATTATCTGCCCCTACCGCCGCTCAGTATCGTTCGCGCGCCCTTTTTCGATCTCGGCGTCGCCCGGCTGAGACTCGTTGCAACCACCGAGGCGCATTCGCCACCTTCAGCGGTTCCCGTTTTTCTCGCGATTCGTTCACTTCTTCTTTGATCCTCTGATCCATCGATCTGTCCCCTCCGTACGGCGGGCGACGCGGTTCGATTTGACCGCGTTTGCCTCGGAGGAAATTCGGCGTAAGCGCGTGCGACAGAAGCCGCGCTGATGCCGGTTGCTGAATCGAGATTGGAGGTTCGTCTGATGTCATTTGAAAGTATTCGCGACAAGCGTTGGCCGAGGCCCGCCGGAGGTTGCGATCGAGCTAGCCGTGGTGTCACCCGCCGCCGCTTCGTACAGGGAGTGCTGGCCGGCGGAGTGATCGCGGGCTTCGATCTGTGGCAGTGGCTAGCGCTTGCGCGGACCAGCGGCGGTTCGCAACCCCTGCTTTCGGGTAATCGGTTTGACCTCATCATCGAACCGACACCGGTGAATTTCACAGGCCGGCCCTCCGTTGCGACTGCCGTGAACGGCCTGGTCCCGGGGCCAACGTTGCGCCTGCACGAGGGTGACACGGTGATGATCTCGGTCACGAACCGACTGCCCGTCGATACGTCGATTCATTGGCACGGCTTCCGGATACCTGCGGACATGGATGGCGTTCCTGGCCTCAGTTTTCCCGGAATCAAGCCAAACGAGACCTTCGTTTACCGCTTCCCGGTCAGACAGCACGGCACCTACTGGTACCACAGCCACAGCCGCTTTCAGGAGCAAACCGGACTATACGGCGGAATCATTATCGATCCTCAAGTCAAGGATCCGATCGAGTACGACCGCGAGTACGTGATCGTGCTCTCGGACTGGACGGATGAGGACCCCGAAACCGTCTTCAGCAATCTCAAGCAGCAGAGCGATTACTACAACCTTCATCAGCGGACCGTCGGCACCTTTTTTTCCGATGTTCGCAAGGAAGGTCTCCGCGCGACGATATCGAACCGCTTGATGTGGGGCCGCATGAACATGAACCCCACCGATATCTTGGATGTGAGCGGAGCGACCTACACATATCTGATCAACGGGCAGTCGCCCGCAGCCAACTGGACGGCACTCTTCAGCCCGCACGAGCGAGTCCGGCTGCGTTTCATAAACGGCTCGTCGATGACCGTCTTTGACGTGCGGATTCCGGGCTTGCCGATGACGGTGGTGCAAACCGACGGGAATGATGTCGAGCCTGTCACCGTTGATGAATTCAGAATCTCAGTCGCTGAGACCTACGACGTGATCGTGCAGCCCCGAGATGCCTCGGCCTTCACGATTTTCGCGCAGTCGGAGGATCGCACTGGCTATGCACGTGCGACGCTGGCGCCGCGAACCGGCATGACCGCTCCGGTGCCGCCTATGGATCCCCGCCCACTGCTCGCGATGGTCGATATGGGAATGGGAAACATGTCGGGTGCGGCGATGGGCGACATGCCTGGGATGAAGATGGGAACTGCCTCGTCCGCTCCTTCGGCCGCCACTGGCATGAAGATGAACGACATGCAGGGCATGGACATGACCGACATGCCGGGTATGAAGATGGAGGCCGAGCCACCCTCGATCCCGTCAGCAGCGGGAACGGTCAGTAATAGGGGTGCCGGCTACGGGACGGTACCCTTCCCGCAGCCGAGCGACAGCACTACCCCTGCGTCGGTTCCGGCGATCGCGGGAAAGCCGACGCCGCCCAAGCCAATCACGCTGCGTGAGGGTCCACAGGTGGACAACGTCGCGATGATGCCGGCGGAGCGGCTCTCCGAACCCGGAAACGGACTGAATAACAACGGTCGCCACGTACTGACCTATGCTGACTTGCGCGCCCGTTACCGCGGGGCCGACCCTCGGCCCCCCGATCGCGAGATCGAGCTGCATCTAACCGGCAACATGGAACGGTTCATCTGGGGGTTCAACGGCGAGAAATTCTCCAGCGCCGAGCCGATCAGGCTGAACCTGGGAGAACGGGTGCGGTTCATCCTCGTAAACGACACGATGATGGAGCATCCGATTCACCTGCACGGCCTATGGAGCGAACTCGAGAATGGCAACGGCGAGTCACGCCCCTATAAACACACGATCAACGTCAAGCCAGGCGAACGGCTGAGCTATCTGGTCAGCGCTGATACGCCGGGCAAGTGGGCTTATCACTGCCACCTGCTCTATCACATGGAGGCCGGCATGTTCCGCACGGTGATCGTGGAATGAGCGCCGCAACAGCATTTTCCTGGCGACACAGTACACAGCGATTCGACTCGGCTCTGGCGGGGGCGTTCGTCCTCATCTTGGTAGTTGCTGGCTTGATCGCATGCGTGGCCTCGGTCACCAATGCGCAGTCGATCAGCACCGCCGCGCAAGTCACCAGCGTTAAGGCTCCGGCAAACGTGGAGCCTCCGGTCATGGATAACAATATCTTAGGGCATTTCCTCTTCAATCAGTTTGAGGGGCGAACCAACGGTCCCGACAACGAACTTCGGTGGGACGGCGAGGGATGGATCGGTACCGACCTGAACAAGCTGTGGTTCAAGTCCGAGGGATTTCTTCAGCGTGGCAAAGCTACTGACGGGATTAGCGAGGCGCTCTACGATCGCCCGGTACCGCATCTCAGATATTTCGACCTACAGGCCGGCGTGCGTTACGACTTGGATTCGAAGCCCGGGCGCACGTGGGGAGCGATCGGAATCGAGGGGTTGGCACCCTATTTTTTCGAATTCGCGCCCACTTTCTATTTCAGCGACCGGGGCCGCTTCGCCGGGCGGATCACCGGGTCATACGATCTGCTCATCACCAACCGGCTGATCGCGCAGCCGGAATTCGAGATGAATTTCTACAGTGAAAAGGATCCAAGCCGCGGCGTTGGTGCGGGTCTATCAGAACTCGATACCGGGCTTCGCATCCGTTACGAGTTCAGCCGCAAGTTCGCGCCCTATATCGGTTTCGCATACACCCAGACCTTTGGCGAGACTGCGACGTTTACGCGCGAAGAGGGCGGAATCGTCCACGATCCTCGGTTTATCTTCGGGGTCCGCGTTTGGTACTAGAGGCTCGCTAAAAATGCGAAATTTCATTGCAGGAATGATCACAACAGTAGTCGGAGCCGGTCTCGCCGGCGTGATGATATGGATCGCGGTGCTGCCACGACTCGACTGGAGCGCTACCAAATCGTCGGGTGCTATTGAACAAGCGCTTGCGCGCAACGTTCTCAGACGTTGGGTCCGTGGTAATGCGGACTCCAGAACGAATCCATTGTCACCGACGCCGGAAAACCTCAAGGCGGCGCGGACTGAGTTTGCAGAGCACTGCGCTTCATGTCACGCGCTCGATGGCAGCGGCCGTAACCGCTTCGAAGCCGATTTCTCGCCGCCCGTGGCAAAGTTGACCGGCGGCGTGCAAAAGCTCTCCGATGCCGAGATCTACTTCATCATTGCGCACGGCATCCGAAACACCGCGATGCCAGCGTTCGGTAAGACCCATTCGCCAGATGATATGTGGAGGGCCGTTCTGTGGGTGCGCCATCTTGCGCACCTCACGCCTGCTGAGAAGGCGGACATCGAACAGCAGGTTCAACACGCGACAATGAAGCACGAAATGACCATGGAGCACGGCATGGCCACGGGCGCATCATCACAATGATGGATGGGTCCTCGGTGCCGTCGCGCTAGCCGGGGCTTCGGCGCGGCGTTTGGGATATCTTGTG
>JADEYI010000834.1_pt1 | contig 32616 bp, 36 predicted proteins | sample 8542331 | NCBI WGS metagenome assembly JADEYI01 (sample SAMN16510988, study PRJNA670497) | mine drainage metagenome | isolation source: biofilm near Copperflume 1 | place: Germany: Marsberg coppermine Kilianstollen | collected 2018-02 | reverse complement strand
TAATAATAATAATAATAATAATAATAATAATAATAATAATACTGGTAATAATAATCATAATAATGCGCTGTCAGCCAGTGGCACACTCAGGCATGCTCTTACAAGTTTCCCTCTTGGGAGCTCAATAAGGAACGCACCTGCATTGTGCAAGGGAGAGAACCGATGTGAACTCACCTGCCAGGATGGAGGCGGAGGCGGTGGAGAGGCAGAATTTGGAGGGGGACTCGATGCACCTCCTGGGTACGAAGGAGATGACGAGAACTGCAGATTGGTCACAGCAACAAATTCTGAGTCAATTTTAAAGCATTAAGCTTGCTCGGGCAAAACTTTATCACCCTCCATTATCATTACTGTCAGGTAGTGATTCATTCCCTCGAGCCCATCATGCATGCATGACCAAAGTTTTTCCTGGACAGAGGTCCTTGCAGGTGCTGTGCAGTCCGCAAACTTTGCAAAATTATACAATTTTTAACACTTATAGTCTGGCCCACTTCGTTCTTGTCTGGCATTCTCATGGCCAATGCAGCGCTCTGCAGTGCAGTCTTCTAAGCGGCACCTCAAGTAGTCACAAGAATGCAAACTAAAGCAGTCCAGGCGCACCTGCCAGTAAGGAGGCGGCGGTGATGCAGAGGCAGGGCTCGGAGGGGGAGATGAACCGCCGGATGATCCTGGGTTTGAAGGTGGTGGCGACACCTACATTGCAAAAACATCAATTTTACAGGCCTCCCACTTCAATACTGTAACATGCATGGCCAGATTGCGCCTCTGCCTGTGTGCTGGGGACAATTCATTCTCCACATTGCCCATTGACCACAACCAGTGGCCCCGGCTGGCGGGGGCCGGTACAAATACAGGCCACCATGCCCACAGTCGATTGGCTCTTGCTTGGATCTGACGAGCTCGACAAAGGGTAGATTAATGGCAGCCTTTTACTTGTCTGCAGGACGCACCTTGCCTCTGGCAGGAAAAAGCGTGCAATAGTGATAATTACAAGTTGCTCTAGGCACATGACACAGACGCAAATCTTTCGAGCACTTGCTGCTGGCAACACCGCTTTTCGTTCCACTTGTTTATCTGAAGCTCATCACTAGTCTCTGGCATCTCTGAAAGTTTTTGAAAGTGGGAGCAAACCTGCCAGTATGGAGGCGGAGGCGGCGGGGAGGCAGAGCTCGGAGGGGGACTCGATGCTCCTCCTGGGTATGAAGGAGGAGGCGAGACCTGAGATTTACCCAAGAACAAAAATTCTCAGGTCAGAGGCCTCTCACTCAAATCGCAAGCGCGCACAATTTCCAGTGGCTCTGTGAGCCAACCCTGAAGGTTGTGTTGTCTTGAAACGCTGTTTCACCATCTCAAGCAGCCGCAACCATTATGAGCCTCAGAAAGCCGCTGTAAATCCAGCCATTAACATGCTCTGCATGCTGCGCAAGAACCATGCACTCTCTCTCTGGAACTGACTCCAGTGAAAATCGACTCCAATAAAGATGATCAATATGCTGGCAAGCAAAGGCGCTTTTAGGGTGCAATCATGTTCCCTGCTGAACTTCTCGCACTCATAAAGAGGACCTCTGCGGTGCCTTCTAGGGCTAATCATATATCAACGATAGAAAAGAGTGGTTCCGTTAAATTCCTCTATGAGCCTACCTGCCAGTAAGGAGACGGCGGAGGGCTTTGCGCAGGCGGCCCAGAGAACGCAGCCACTGCAGGCGGCTGCGCGGAAGGGACGACTAATGATGAGGACGGCGTTGTCACCGGAGCGCCGTCAACCGAAGCCGACGGGGATTGCGATGGGGCCGAAAGGGGCGGCGCGCCGTTGGGGTTGTATCTGCGCAACAGGGTAAAAACTTATTATGCATGTATGTAAAGAAGAAAGTGCACCTTCCGATAAAGATGCTGGCTTCATGGCAGGCAAATCGGGTCACCTCTTTAAATTCAAGACTGATCTTACACAGAAAATATACATAGCAATGCGTGGCTCTCTACTTTGTGACTTGTCTGGATCTGGAGACCAAATAAGGGGTGCATCCCTCAAGAGTCACGCATGTGCAGCATGTCACCGGCAGCAATTAAATAAAGTATTTAGTCATGGTCTCATTGACCTCCAAGTAACAGGGGCTTGGCGCAGGGACTCACTCCTGCTGCGGAGGCGGCGGCTGCATCCAGTAGGGCGGCGGCGGGGGCTGGAACCAGTAAGGGGGCGGCGGCGGCTGCATCCAGTAGGGCGGAGGGGGCGAAGCAGATGACTGACTAACCGTGCTGTCACTATTACTAACGGTGGGAGCTCCTCCAGAGCTGTTAGCGGCCGGGCCAGATGCTGCAGACTGCTGAGTAGGTCCTTGGAACGCTGACACCTGTAATTAGATAAATTCACTGCATGATGTGCAGATCGTGGTTAATTACCTGATCGCTTAGCTCTAAACTTGACAACTGTGAGCTTAAAAGAGCTGAACTTACAGCTCAGGGAGTCAGTGTACTCCTTGAACACACAGATTTATTGCATGCCATCCATATTGTAGTAACCCAACTCAGTACTGTATTCCTTAAGCGGTCCTACTTGCAGATGCACTTGCATGCTTCACTCTTCTGTTAGCAGCAGGCCCCACATGAGACGCAAGACACATCAGAGGAACAAGAGTTTGGTGCTGCTTGTCCTGTTGTAGCTTCGAATCGTGCTGCATTGTCACCTCTGCAACCGCTTTGTTTAGCTTTCAATATAGCACCAAGTCTCGCATAGATCATCCGCATGAGACTTACTAGTATTTAATAGGAAAAGTTGACTCTTAATTTGTGGCTTGCGGCCTGCTGCAAAGCCATACCTGGGGCACTTTTCCATTTGAAGCAGAAGCGCTGGCAGCTGCTGCAGATGTGGCTGCTGTGATGGGAGAGGCTGAGCCCAGCTTTGATCCGAACTGGAAATTGATCCCCGTTGGCAGTTCACCCGTCTCGCCGTTGGCCTTCACAACTCCAAACGTTGTGATCTGCACAGCACAGAAACTTCTCCTTGGCCAACATTGCATATATTTGTTGGCCCCGGCTGGCGGGGGCCGTTGCAAATACTGAGCACCGTGCCCACAGTTGATTAGGTCTTGCTTGGATCTAGCGAGTCCAACAAGGGGTGGAGTAGTGGCAGCCCCAAACTGCAGCTTGTCTGCAGGACGCAGCATGCCTCTTGGCAGAAGAACGTGTAATAACAACAAAATGCATGCTCAGATCTTGGCATGGAAAGTAACATGCTTTGCTACAGGTACCCTCTTACCTGCCACGTCAGCGCTGCTAGGATCAAGGCACCTGCCTGAGCGATTGGCTTGCATGCATGCATGCCGTACCCTCCATTAGTAAGGCAGACCCCAACGAGGGCACGCCTGACTAGTCATGGGGCAGTAAAACCCTTGTGCGATAAGCAAAGATGCGGCTGGTGCATACTTGATCGTTCGTGCAAAATGGAAATGGAATATAGGAAATTGGAAATGGCACAGGATGACTAAGGAGAGTGACATAAGGGTGATGTCACCTCCACGCCGGCGTCGTCCTGGATGCGAAAGTCCAGCGGCGGCTTGGGGACGGCTGTGGATTCCCAGGAGGCTCCCCAGACGTTGTTAAGACTTTGCCAGCCGCTGTCTGCCCCCTTGACCTGCACCAGCTTTATTGAGCCCCTCCCGGCTGCATCCTGCGCATGACACAGAATGTGTGCGCCCATCACATGCCATAAAATCGATAGCGAAGAAACTGCCATAGAAAAAAAGTGAGAAAGGATCAGTCAGCTTGTGAGTGCTGGGTGCATTGACGGCAGCTGTCTCTGCTATCTACAAGTCTAACAAGATGATGCAGTTTCCAGCAGGGGCTTGGTTGAACTTACTGCAACTCATCACAAAGCGAATGTGAGAGCCAAGAACTGGTGCGAGTTGTTTTCAGAGCACTAAGAGGACTACAAAGGCGCTTCAAGAAGCCAAATCGACCAGAAATGGCCGCAAAGAATGCCAATCTAATACAGGAAGAAAGAACACTTCCAGGGTATCCCGGCACACTTGAGCTGAAATAAACCCCCATACAGTCCTTATAGCTTGCCAGATTAGGCTCTGCAATGCATGCACATGTGCAGGCCTGCAGCATGCCAGACAGCAGCCCGCCTGATCACACGATGCGTGTGCAGCATGGGCATGTGCATGCATACATGTAGCATGCCAGGCAGAAGCCAGCAGCTCTAGTGCTGAGACTTAATGGGCGCCCACCTTGACCTGCAGCCGGATCCAGCCGCCGGCGCCGCGATTCTGATCCACGATGACACTCAAATCCGAGGGCGGGTGGCACTCCACTCGCCGGTAGCGCATGTCCACTCGGCCGTTGCCCATAGGGGCCATCTTTTGGAAGGTCAGCGCCTGCATGCATGCGAAAAAGAATTTTCAATTTTGAAACTAATAGAAAGGCTGCTGCAGGTGCCATCTTGTTGAATTTCAGGGCCTGCATGCAGCGTACTACTCCTCCCCACTGCTTTAATCAGCTCATTGACTGGCAGCTCCTGTTCTTTACCCACATGCACCCATGCAGCCGCCTGCTGGGGGTCATGTCCGGCTTGCATGCACGCCAGGTATGCCAGGGCCTTAAAAGATGCGGCAGGTGCGAGCTCATTCATTGTTATTTTTATTAGTAAATGCTTTTCCTGCCCAGAAGCAAGGCGCGTCCTGCAGACAAGCAGCAATTTAATCTTGCCACGTCGTACCCCTTGTTGGACTCGCCAGACCCAAAAAACACCCAATCAACCATGGGGAAGGTGCTCGTTAATATACAACTGGAAAACATGGATCTTGTGTCAGCCTTGAAACTGCATGCATTGCTCTCTGTGTGGCAGGCAGTAATTGGCAGTCCGCCCTAGTATCTCTCAAGCTCGCAGCCTTTCAAGTTGTTTCAGCTCTCAATTCACAACAAAGCAAGCCTTCATCAAGGCAGCAGCATTGCAGGGTCATGGCCAACACAAGGAAGAGGTGGCTGCTGCATCCCCACCTGGATGTCGATGTGATCTTGGCCACACTCCGGGCAGCAGTCAGTGATCATGATCGTGAGCGTGCGCGCATTGGGATCCTGGTTGCACCGCCCCTGCAATCCACAATACCGTTACCCACCAGCAGCCATGTCTGTTATCAGATTCAGCGGTGTTGCTTTCTGTGCTTTGCTGCGCATGAAACGGTGCATGGTGGTTTGGGCCTTGGGCCCTTTGCAAATTTATAGATGCCATTGCGTCGGCCCCGGCTGGCGGGGGCCAATATAAATACCGAGCACCGGGTCCATGGTTGATTGGGTCTTGCTTGGATCTGGCAAGTCCATCAAGGGGTAGGATTTTGGCAGCCTTTACCGCAGCTTGTCTGCAGACGCACCTTGCTTCCGGCAGGAAAAGCATGTAATAATAATAATAATAATAATAATAATATTAATAATAATAATAATAGTGTCTATGTCAACAATCTCAGGAAGATTTAGCAGTAAGCTTCTACACAGGGTCTGCTTAGAGAGCACATTGGGGCTGCTTCTGAGGACATGCAGGGTGCAGAAATGTGAACACAAGAAGCGAGGCAAAGAGGGAATGGAACAGGGGCCTCACCGCGTACTGGCCGACATTCTGGAGGCACTCGACCTCAAAGCACTGCCTGCAATCATGCATGCATGCATGCATGTCAGCCCAACTTGCCCCTTTACAGTTGCTGCATTCAGTCTAATAGGCACACTGCATCATCTGACATGCCATGTAAGAGATTATCATTACTGCTATCACACGCATTTCCTGCCGAAAGGCTAGGTACGTCCTGCGGAAAAGCTGCACTTGAAGGCTGCCACAATTCTCCCCCTTGTTGGATTTGACAGATCCAAGCAAGACCCAATCAACCGTGGTGAAAGAGATCAAGCAGACTACTATTGTCTCCGCAGGTGTATGCTCCCATCTTTGGGCAGATCAAAAGAGCAGGCAGGGGCAGGATGTGTGGAAAGAGTGGCTCAAGGGGGCGGTATTACCCGCATCCCTGCACAGGGCCGGTCTGGTGGTAGATGCTGGAAGTTGCCAGCGCACCCACACTCCAGAAGGGGTACTTTGTTTTGTCCAGCTTGCCATAGCCACAGGAGCCCTGCCCACAGCCAAGAGATGTGCTTGGGAGCAGTCAAGTAGGAACAGGTAGAGACCATCCAGAGTCAGAGCTCTGGGGTCTGGAGACTGAGATTTCTAGCATCGGGCATGCAGCAGATGGCTGCTGTTTACTGCAGCAGACATTGAAGAAGGGGTTCAACAAATTATCAAAGGCAAGGGATGTGCTTGGGACTGGTCAGGTAGAATCAGGTGGAGACTTTCAGCGTCACAGGGTTCATAGAGGCTGCAATGGCAGGATCATGCACCGGTATCCATTTGCTTCTGTTCGCTGGTGCAACACTGAGGGATTGATTTTCAGGTCCAGCAAGCTTGACAGGCTTGGGAGAAGGGACAGGGACTCACGACGCTTGTGCCATAGCTGAAGTCGTAGGGATCCTGCAGACAAACGTTTAATTTTCAGGCTTTGCTGCCTGGAACCTGTTGCCAACAGCACGATTCTGACATCTTGGATGCATCAAAGAATTGTTTGCGAAGATCAGCCGACGCACTTTGGGCCGAAACGCACCATGCGATCCGGTGCACCTCCGTAGAATGTCGCAATGCCCTGCCTCCAGTCTGATAAGGGAGCTGCAGTGTCTGCATGCTTCCAGACGCAGGCCAGCACAGCCAACAGCGCCCACCCGTTCCACATACCGACTTCCACTCTCCGCCTCAGCAGCCACCAGGGTTGTCCAGATCCTGCTCACAGCGGGCCTGATAAACCCTATAAGTCACATACCGAGCGTTCTTCAGCCGCCCCCACAAATGTGTGCTTGCAGGAGAGTACTTCTGGAAGCGAAAGGCCAGTCCACCGGCTGACAAAGCAACACAAGGCAAGCCCGTAGACTTCTGGCACGATTCAGGACGCCAGTAGCTGCCTTGATGGGCACTGAGCACATTATGCATGCAGTCGTACCTTGCACAATCGGGAAGGAGACGCCCCAAGTCCGCAAAGTTTGCCTGCCGTGGACCCTAGTAGTCGGCCAGCACCGTCATCTCCTCCATTCCAAAGCAATCTGAAGACCCGATCGAAGAAGGGAATACGCAATCCAATGCAGGTGCTAGCTCAGGACTGAAAGCTGAAGTGAACACTGCAGAGAGCCGTCGATCACATAGTGGGCAGCAGACGCAGAGGACGGGCAATTCAGCAGTGCTATCAATCTGAGCAATACAACAAAGGACGGCACAGGTGGCCAGCGTCTGTGTGACGCAACTGGTATTGCGTGAATTCTGGTAACAGGTGTTTGAAGCGGGGGACTTCATGGGAATCGGCGTGAGAGCTGTGTCTTGCATGGCAGGGAACGCTGTACGACTGGCTCCAGTGTCAGACTGGGGCTTTGTTGACATCATCTGATGACCTGGTACATGCGCATGCGTGCCACAGCTGGCAAAGACACTGGACTTCCACGTTCTGAGGAAGCAGACAGTCTAGCTCTGCTGTCTAGACTTGACTGGCTATCTCCTCATGATGTCATCATTTGTGGCGACAGCAGCAGTCTAGACTTGGTACGCAGTATACTAGCAAAAGTCTTACATCATTTATGGCGATACCGGCTGCTACGCAGGTAGCAGTAGCAGCAGAAGGAAAATTAGGATCACAGCACTCTAAGTCATGCCATGTGCATGACATATGGATTTGATGGAGCAGTAACACAGTGTTTAGAGCACCCTCATACTCTCATTTACTCACCGATTTTCATGCATTCAAGAGCGTGCATTGCAACAGAGATACCAAATAGAAAAGAACAACAAAGCTACGCCACGCGCAGCTGTTCTAGCTCCTTTGCCTTGCGCACAAGCATGTGTTCGTCGCCGAACCCCCTGGCCATCGCATTAATTCCCCCTGCCAGCTCAGCAAGCAGGTCCCCACGTTTTGTGGGGACCAGGATCCGGTCAAAGGGGTCCATCCCAGTCAGCTTGCTCTCCATCACATGCAGCCGCGTCAACGCCAGATAGAACCGCGCCTGCGCATGCATGCATTCATCCATCATTACACATTCTACAAGCTCTCCCACTCTGCTATTTAGGATGGTGCACTATTCAGAAACAGGGGTGCCTCCAAAAGTGAAAGGCAGGTTTCCTTCCAGATCATTTTGACCAGCAAGCTAATTTGCAGGAATGCTGAGAGCATTGCAGCTGTTCGGACCACGGCTCCCTCGCTCAACTCAATGCATACAAATTTTGCACATGCTTACTCTCCTTCTGAGTATAGACAGGCAAAAACGCACACAAGATAGGTTTTCAAGTAGATAATAAGATGCAAACTTCCACAGGAGGTGCTTTGATATAAGACAATATATTGAGTTCACCTCTCCAGTGATGGGGTTGTCCTGTCCAAGGCGTCGCGAGAAGTGCTGCTGCGACTGATGAAGCAGCTGCTCGGCAGCTGTCACGTCCTGTGCGGCTGCCGCTATTGTGCCCAGCCGATGCGAGCGCAGCATCGCCTGCACACGCACATATAATATTACATCACGATAAGAAATGCTAGCTCTTGTGCTCAAGCATTTGCATGCTGTCTGGCAACCTGTGTCTATTGTCCTTTGATGTCGCTCTTCTTCAGCGGTTTACGCTAAACAATCCTAAATTGTCCCTTCGAAAGGGGTTTAAAAGAGTTCCACGATGGCAGGGCATCAGTCTTTAGTCCGCCCAATCTAGAGGAGCACCAGAGGAACCCTGCTTAGGGGCTCACCCGGTTGCAATTGATTGCCCATTGAAAGGCAGCATCTGCCTCACCTGGTCGCTGCCGGGTTTGTGCACTTTCTCAGCAAGGGCGCTGCTTCGCAGGCACAGCTCGCGCGCGTCATCAAGGCGGCCCAGGATGAACTGCAGGGTGCAGAACTGGTACAGCAAGAGCGCCAGAGCCTCGCTCTTTGGATCCAGCGCCTCGTGCAGCCGGATCTCCTACACGCAAAAAATCAGCGCTTATTACATGAATCTCATCTAATCTCATGCGTAATCTACGGTGAGCTGAAATCTATCTTCTGTGCAAATTTTTGTGTCACACAGCAGCGCACACATTCACCAGTAGCACCATCCCCGCTTTGGGAGCATTATCAAGCAATGCAAATGCTACAGATGCTGACGGGCTTCTCATGGCTTATAAACGCCTTCTCATATTAATTTGATACGCGCAAGCGATGCCGGCACCAGCACATTGGATTGTTGATTGCTGACAAGACCTAATACGTGCTGAATAACAACAGAGGACTTGGCCTTGCGAGGGACTGGGCATGTCAATGTGCCCATGTCAAGGTGATTTTATAGTTCGTTATCCCCAGTGCACGGCCAAGTTCGCTGTACAAAGGCCAACAAAGAAGTTTCTGTGAGGACGGGTGCTTACCTGCAGGAAGAGGGCCTCTGCTCTGCTCCAGTCCTCCAGCTGCAGCGCGTCCTCCAGAATCCGATGGTGTTCTCTCAGCGCTGCACTAGCCAGCAAGGGGCCGACACCCACATTCGTGCGCATGCGCAGCAACCCCTGAGCACAACCAAAATGTTGATTAGAAAATTATACAGACGAGGTCAGAGATCATGAACATCAATCAACTTCTACCCCAAGAATACAGCCAATCTGGTCTGAGCTCAAAAGATTGGCAGATATGCAATAACACAGACTCCTGCACATATGCTCCAGGTGCTTGTTATCCTTGATGCATCATGCAATTACAAAGAAAGAAAATTGGCACATGCAAGGCAACACCACTCTTCTCTGCCAGTCATTGGGTTGCAGCCAGGCATGCTCGAATGAATTTCTGTGGGCACGACTGCATTTGGGAGCACAGCAAGTGAGTGGCTGCCAGGAATCAGTGCGCACCTCAATCAGGTCGCCATCGACAACCGGCAGGGAGGCTTCTGTGGAGCCGGCCACTTCAGCGAGGGCCAGATAAAAGCGTGCTTCACCCAGAGCATCATACTCTTCCCCAAAGGCTGCTGTCAGCGCCTCTGCCGCCTCCTGCAGCAGCGGCTGCGCCTCCTCCCAGCGCCCCTGACCTGCAAGGAGATTTTGTCCGATGAGTCATAACATCAGAGGAAATGCACCCCTCAGGTGTACCTTTCTTCTCAAGGTCACCCCGCGCAATCGTCACGCCATATCTTTTCCACGCATGCAGCGAGTCACAGGTGAATAGATTTGGGAATCTCAGATGTCGCGCTGATCTTCCCTCCTGAACTCACAGGACCTACAAAGTGAAGAGCGACTACAGAGGCATGCACGAGGGCTCTGTGTAATCATGGGCAAGCTTTGCTGCGTTCCAGAGACAACGATCATCTCCATTCGAGCGCATTCATTTGCTGCATACATGTGAAGGCACCCTCACTGCACCATATCATGCCAATTGGAGCATGCCGACTTCCAGCACAATGGACAGGGCCAGAACATGAGTCTCAGAACATGCCATGCATAGAGACAGGCTTTGGGTCGCAGTTGTTTCCTGCATGAATCACAGCACCTAGATTGCCTCGCCAGCAATACCAAATAAAGCAATCTGCTGGACATGTGATCAACACATGCGCGCACCTGCCAGCGCAGTGCCCAGCCGCAGGCTGCACATGGCGACGGCGGCCTCCTCGTCAGCAAAGAGTTGCTGAGCGAGATCCAGCATGCGCACAGCTGCCGCAGCAGCTTCCGGCAGCTTCCCTGCCAGGAACTGCACTAGCGCCTGCTGGTCCAGTAGCGAGGCTAGTCCTGCGCTGTCTGGCAACGATGCCTCCACGTACTTCACCCCTGCAGGAAAGTGATGGCTGTAGCTGACGATCCAGCAGATGGAACAAGCATGAAGCTCTGTGTCCAATATGCAAGGAGGCCCTCGCACATGCTGCTGACATACCAAGCAATTAAGATGCCCCCTTCACCCCGCATCATGCAACATGCATCAGCTGGGCATGCATGATGGAAAACATGAGCATGTTTGGCTGGCAAATGCAGCTAGGCATGGGGCATGCCAAACATGCATAGCCAGACTTTCAATACCGTACTCTATGGTGAGGACTTCTTTCAGCATGTTTGCAGATGGTGCATGCATGCCACTTATGCCCAGCATGCACTTTCTGAGCATGCCTGTACGCCAGGGCAACAACTTCCCACTGCAATATCAGGCTTCACTGGGGCCGAGGAACAAGGTGCACCAAAGCTAAACTTCAGTCAGAAGGCCCCACCTTCAAGCAGTAAATACTCTGCCTGGTCGAGCTTCCCTTCCTGCAACAGCCGCACGCCCTCCAGGATCATGCGCTCACATGCAGCCTCCACAGCAGCCTCGTCCGCCTCACTCTGCTGCCCTCCCTTGCCCACGCTTTGCCCGCTGCCCGACCCTCCCTCCCCTGATCAGAAAAGGACTTTTTTTTTCTCAATTAATTGGTAGAAACAAATTCAAGACTCTACAAGTAAGGTGCCGATCACATGCAGTTTCCATGCAAAGGATCTTGGCCTATATGCAGCCGGATGCACAAAGCACAGGCAGACTGATATGAGGGCAATGGCCACTATGCTGTGCCACTACGCCTTGCCATGCACCCAAGCATGAAACTTGCTGCAATCTATGAGGAGTATAGGTCTCTGCAGAAGTGTATGAAGACAAAAAGGAGGCAGCATGGCACCCGTTGGCGTGGACGCTGTGCTTTCTGGTTGCTCTGCAGCAGGAGGGTCAGTGGTTCCTGGACTGCCAGAGCCTGCTCTGCTGTCAGTGGCCATGCCAGCTGCTTGTCTCATGCAGGCACTAGTTGGAGACTCTGGCTGTAGCCTCCATAGAAGTCTTTGACGTTGCAGGCCCTGCTGCATGGACCCCTGTGCTGGCCTGCTGAAGCTGGGAGCTGCTGGGCTTGCTCCTCTGCTGAAAAGGCTTGGAGCAAAATCCTGGCTGATGCATGCAGCCTGGGCATGGTTGCTTCTCCCTAATGAGCTCCGGGGAAGATCGCAGTCAACGACATTGCACGGCAAAGGTGGTGCTGCGCACGCACGGGCCTGGACTGAACTGAGGGATCTGAGTTGGTCTGTGCATGTTCTGGTGTTTGAAACACCTATACATTGATCTCCCTGCCACTTAAATGCTTGTTGAATTGATTGTAGGAGGCAGTCAGCACGTCTCCACTTGCAAAGATGACAAAATTGAGCAAGGCTAGCTTTCGGCATGCTTCGGTACTGATCGGAAATGTTTTTCAATCAAATCTGCATAGACGCGATCGATTCTGCAAAGATTCAGATAAAAGGCCAGCTTTGTTATATTACTGGGGGGTTGTCCGATCAGCTACTCCCGATCTTGTGAAGGCATGGCATTGTCATCCGCCTAATAATTTTGTTGCGTCAGCATATATAATCCTCTGCCGAAAGTGGGTGTCCAGAGCTAAGTCGAAGAATTAGGTTTATGTAAGTGTGTGTATTTGTTGCTAAATGTGCAAAGACGTGGAAGAATGTGTTCAGAGCTGCAGACCTAGAAGCGACCCTCGAAATATTTTTGCATGCTAGGGTTACATTATCACATTTTTGGTCATTCGCCATAAGGCGAATGCCCTTAACGGTCGCCCAACCTGGTACGATTTATCTCTAAATTTTACCCCTTCCCTATGCCATTTGGCTCCTGAGCAGGCGGCCACGCTTGCTTTACGGAACGCGAACTGGAGTCTAGAGGTCGTTTCGAGGGGATTGCCCCGTTTTAGGCCCTAATTTATCTCTAATTATGTCCCTGGCGATTGGCTTTACGGATACGGCGACGAGTCGTGACCCACTCCAGAGCTCGAGAGAGAGTCGCAACCGCAGTCTCTAGTGTGTTTTCTGTGTCTTCTGATATCGGCCACTTCCTCACGTCTGGCCTGATCCCTAGGTTCTGCCCCCCTTATCGCGTATGACCTCGCGCCCGCCCGCGGGCGCTCGCACTTGTCCTTCCCCGTGCAGTGGTGTTGTCTTGTTGTGTCATCTTGAGTTTCTTGATGGCTACGCCTGTTGCCTGACTGCATTCATACCTCTCCCTGTTCTCACTCTTCACCAGGTATAATATCCTGCAAGCTCAAGCTTGCAAGCTGTCGCCCTGCAAAGGTTCAATGGCTCTGTGAACTCCTAAGAACAGGCCTGTGCCTTGATTTATTCTCAATTAATGCGACTATGCATTGAAAACCTTCCGCAGCATCATGTACGCGTGCTACCTGAATATCTTTCAGCAACACTAGGTTGCAACATCCATGCTTGGGCAGATTTCGTCCGGACATTTTCCTTTAGGCAGCCGGGAACCAAGGCAGACCCAAGCAGGTGTAGTCATTGCTGTCTGGCACAGGCGCGGCAGCTGCATCCCGGGCGGCAGCCGCCACGGCGGCCGCTGAGACCCGAGCAAGCATGAGAGCGACCGGAAGTAACGCTATTGCCGACAGCAGGATGAATGCGAAGAACAGGAAGGCAACCTGCTTCCTGACAACCTGCAGCAACAACACACCCGTGCAGTCAGCTTCAAAGATCTTGCTGGTCTCCTGCTCTCAAGGCGACCGAGCCAGACACCACCATACGTACTACTCAAGTCAAGATGAGCAAAGAAATGGACAGCATGCGCAATGAAGGCATGAAGCATGTAGATGAATTGGCTGTACAGTACAAGCCAAACATCGCGCATTACCTTGTCAGTGACAGCGTCTGCGATCTGCGCGGCGCTCGGGAAACTGCTGTCTGTGGAGTCCTCAGCCGCCGCCAGCTTCCTCGTGCGCGCTCCCCTCCAAGCCACCAGCCTCCCCCTCACACATTGCTGCAACGCCAATCCTGCGGCCGCTGCCACCGCCACAATTGCACTCGCACCCTCTGTGGCCCGCTGTGCAAGTTTTGCTGGTGTCCCCTCCTGAGAATGTGGTGCAGCAGCAGCTGCCCCGCTGCGCTGCCCAGCAAGGCTGCCCAAGCCGGCCACAGTAGACAAGCCGCCACAACCGCGCAGGCCATCTGAGAGGCTCCGCCGAAGCGCCTTGCCGGCCGAACCCAGCAGTGCGCGCGCGGCTGCGGCCGCCGCCCCGGGGCTCGCCGGCTGCGCCGCAGCCGCCGGCCTCACCGGCGTTGCCGCCCCGGCCGCATCTGTGCCGCCAGCGCTCGCGAGCTCTGGAACCTGCGCTGGATTCTCTGCCTCCAGCTGAACGGGGTGCGGGGGGCAGTGGCTGTCTGATGCCGGGAGGTTGTAGTTTGCAGCAGGTGCGTAAGAGGCCTCAAATTGCTCCCGGAGGCTGCGGCAGGCCGGCCGGGGCTCGGAGGCAGAGCCGGCCGCTGGGGTGCGGGGCCGGGGCGCGCTGCGCGGCGCAGGGCGGCAGCTGCCGGGCGGCTGCCGAGGGCAGCTGTCGGACAGCTGCGTCGCGTACGCCTCCAGGCCGGCCGACCAGGGGGAGCGCGCAGCGATCAGCGGGTGGCCGGGGTTGCGAACGAAATTTCCCGGCTCCGGCGAGAGGGAACGCTCCCTGCTGCGCTCCCTGCCGCCGCCGCTCGCCGCGGGAGACCGGCCCCGGGCTGCGCTTTGCGCGCTGCCCGCAGCGCTGCCGATGCTTTGAGCAGGACTCAGGCTCTGTACTGGCGAGCGTGCCGGGCTGGGCATCACTTGAGGGGATCCCTGGTTGTGCAGAGGAGCAGGAGAGGTCTCCGCAGCTGCCCTGGGCAGTGGCGGCGATCCTGTCGCAAAACTCTCCTGCTGCCTGCGCCGCCATGGGCATTTTTGGAAGCTCATTCCATGACAGGACTGAAGCATGCGCGAGGCTAAATCATTCCTAAGGCATTGAAAGCTTTTCTAGAGAAGAAGCACGACATGTTGTAGGCATACCAGATATGGCTTTGAGGGCGTTTGCTTCAGAATAATCACCTGTTGTGCAGCCAGGACTGCTCCAGGGGCCCCCCGCCGCATCCGGGGGGTCCGCATCCCCCTTCCTCCCACTCCGGCAGCGGCTTGAGGGGGGCCTCTGCAAATCGCAGCACCTCTCGCGGCAGCACCTCGGGAAATGTAAAAGACTCTCCCGTATCCGGCAACGCAGCACGGCCGGCCGCGATGCTCCAGGGACTGCAAGGACACACAGCCGCAAAATATCAGACGAACTCCTACCCACAATTTTCTGCTGCACAAGTTGGCAAGTTCCAATGTGTTGCAACTTCTCATGTGATACCCCAACATGCATCAAATGGCTTACGGAGCTACTCACAAGAGACAGCCATTGGATTTGTTGATGTCTTCAGAGAGGCTTGCCATTAGCTTGCTCTTGTTGGGCATGGCAAATCCACTTTCGAATTGAGATTTCAATTCCCAGACTGTCAAGAAATGAGCTTGGCAACATTCTGTCTATTCAGGGCACAGAATGTTCTTTCATTTGCGGCCTCAAAGGTCAGAGTATCACCCCTCATCCCTGCACTGCGCCCACGGCTCTGCTGCCTCCGCACTGTGCTCATCCACCCCGTTTTGCTTCTGAGCCGGCAGCCACTTGAGGCCCATCGTGTCACTGAAGCTCAGCGGCTTCTCCATCAGATCCTGCCTCAGGGAAGCTTCCACGTCAACCTCCAGTGCCATATCTGGCTCCCCCTCCGTATTTGAATGCGTCGCCAAATCTGGCTCCCGCAGCGGCGACTGCACCTCCGATGCGTCGGACCCGGCACGGCCGAGCGCTCCCTTTATTTCACCGCGCCCCTTTATCTCTCCGGGGCTATCATAAGTTTTTTGCGCGCTCCCCCGGGGGGTTGGTACGCCGTTGGGGCTGCTGCGATCCGGGAAGACATAGCTGTAGGAGCCGTCAAAGCGCGGCTCTGAGTGTTTCGGCGATTTGACCCCGGAGCTTCCGGATACGCGAGACTCGGACGAGGAGCGCCTTCTTAGCAGAGCTGGGTCCTGCCTTGGCGGGCTCTGCTTGATGCCCTGCATGCAGCCCGTGAACACGTACTATTTAGGACAAGAGAATACGAATATTGTCTGCCCTTCTTAAGGCACAGTTGGCTGTAATTGCTGAAATGCGCGTACTCATGTCCAAGTAAGAGCCTGTATGGCTGGCACTTCCCAGGTATGCATGTGCCTTTCATGCTGCAAGGCCTTGTCTCACTACCAGTACCTACTAAAGAGGGGAAAAACAAGTCCCTTTTTGCCTGTCCTCCTGTGTGACTCTGTGTCTCTCTCTATCGGCTGAAAGTGTCAAGCAGTCTTCAAGACAGAGTGCATTCAAATCCAGAATATCTGGCAGAAGTGGCATGTCAAAGGGCAGCGCACCGGTGACGTGGACTTTCTGCCTTCGAGCGCTGCGCTGTGGAAAGTGCCATGGAAGCCTGGCCAGGAGGGAGGCACATGGGAGGGCATCCCTTTGCGGCGAAGGTACCCAGCTTTTGGGCTTGCCCCTCTTGCATGCCCTTGTTCTTTTACCTTCGGTAACTTCGTCACATGCTTCGTCTGTGCACGGCAACGTGATGCAGTGTTAGTCAAAAGCACACAACTGAAGGATCGGGCACAGTGGAAGGCAAGCGTGGGAGCGCAGTGACGTATTAATCAAGATTAGTGGAACGTTGTCATACCCTTTAGAACTTTCTATGTGGCAACATTATTCTAGGAGCGAACGTTAATAATGAGCAGGCTATAAGGCAATTTAGTAAAAGTATTGTACTAGGACGTTCTAGGTGTGGGAGCAGGGCCAAGGACGTTGGTAGCAGGTCCATGCGAGACTCATAGTGCGCCTTACCTTGATTGCTGTTATCTCAGAGCTGTATTCGTCTTTCATTTTGCGGGTCACCCCGGCATCCTGCCATTGGCCTGCTGTCTTCAGCTTTCCTTCGGAAGACATGGCTTTTGAAGCTGCCTCTCAACTGTACGCTTTTACCTCGCTGACATGTGTTGCAATGCTTCCAGTGCTGAGCTGTTGGAAAGTGTCTGAAAGATATGATTCGTCACAGGCTGTCTCCTGGAGATTCATGGAAAGGGTTGACTGGACCCTCAGCAACCGACCCCTCCGCAGCTCCGAGACCGAATTTCACTACCCACGGCCGTACTTCAGCCTCATTCATCAAGGTATTCGGAAAATGGCACAATTTTCCTGTTGCTTCAGGCCGCGGGCTATCGACGACGACGAGGTCGTCACTGTTTCCAAGGTCGCCAGATCGTCCTCCTCCTAGATCATCTTGTTGTCTAGTTCAGCAACTTATCACCAGACATTCAATAGAAGCCAAATGAGGACAAAATCTACAGGTTAGATTGTATTTTTCGGCATAAGGGATCACAATTGGTACCCAGGACTTTTCCAAGTGTCTCTTGCGATCGCCTGGATGTCTTGCCCAGTCTTGTCTTATCAAGTTGGCCTTCAGCCCCGAAGTGAACCAATATCACTGATTTTGCTTGTAATCATCTAAGGGGCCTCTGAGTAGCGTTATAAGGGAACTAAAAGTCCCACGATGACTTTTCTGGCCTTGTCTGGCCACTTTACAGTAAGACCAACTGTATGCTCCTCTGCACAGGTTGAGCATGTGAGGGGCAAGCTAGCGGCTGCGTCTTGCGAGGAGACCGTAAAGCTGCCGGTCACATCTCCCAAGGTGCAAGACTGATCAGTCTCTTGCCAAGTCGTCGAAGCCAAGTCTCCATCTTGTCCATCTCTACCTTGACACTTTCAGACATCTCTGCGGCAGCAGCTTACTGAAAGATTACTGCACCTGCAGGGCACCATCAAGGCGCTTCAGCCGCTGCAGATTCCTCAGGAGGATGACATAATGGAGATGCAGAGCAGCTGGATATCTGTGGCCAATGTCTCCTTTGCAGACATGCTCTGCTCGGTCGACAAGCACAGAGACAGCCCCAGGAACCATCGCGACAGCCCCAGGAATCGAAGAGTTCCTCCCCACAGAGCCTCTTCTGAGGCTCCGCGCGAGTCTGCATCCTGTGGTGAACAGAGTGAGTGCCTAGTCTCTGGAGCTACAGCACTTCCTTCTTGAGTTGAAGCTATCTGTGCACCTTCTGGCATTGTTGTAGGCTCCTTCAATACCTCTTTGGAATGTTGGCTTTTCACATGAGTATGACGGTCGTGTATGTCGGTAGTACCATGACACAGACGATTCCTCTGCGCAGGTCAAGTGATATTTCCCAGGCTGCGGGGGAGGCTGTCAGACACAGGGGAGCACAGAGAGGCACCTGCATGCATCTTTGAGCAGAGAGAGCTGCCCACAGTGCGCGAGCAGCCCTCGCCCCCACGCCCCACCTCTCAGGTTTGAGCCTGCACAGCAGTATTTGGCCTCCTGGTTACCAAATTGGTGACTCTAAACCCTGCACAATACGATTATTTTTGAGCTTGCGGGGAGGAAAAATAGCAAGCTTTCTGACGTGCGAGAAAACTCCTGCGGGATCAGTGAATAACTATGTCGTGCCAGAAAAATCGCAAACCACTAGTAAATGAGCCGAATTTGGGGTTGAGGGAACAAAAACCAACACTTTTTTTTTGTGCGGGAAAGTCCTGCGGGAAGCTGTTTAAATATCTAAAAGTGTGCGGGGATTTAAAGTGACTTCCGCAGACATTTCTTAAGGTTGCCTTTCGAGATCTTGGCTTGGATTATTTCATATCTGCATGCTCACAAAGGAATCCGCGGTTCATTGCATTTTTGACTTTGGACAGTCTTTGGTGAGTGGACATTCAGTGCCCGCATGCCTTGACAGGGATCACGAGTCTCTACAGCGAAAGACGAGGATCAAGGGAAAGTTCTGTCCATGTTAGGGTGTCCCTGCAATGCAGGCAAGCATAAAATTGAGGCATCTAGAAAACTCAGATTACAATGAAGAAAATGAAATCTGAATTGCTGCTGTGTGCAGAGGGATGAGCAGGGAGCGCCCCAGGAGACAGTGTCTGGCAGCAGCAGGGCTCCAGGGAACTCTGCTGCCGCCCCTAGCACACACCCTTCCCACACCCAGCACAGGTGACTAATGCTGCCGGCCTTGCAGTATAACCTCTTGCAGCTCAATATCTTTAAGCTCAGCATCGTCCCATTGCTACAGCTCAAGCTCCCTGTCACTGCTGAGCTGCTTTGCAAGGCAAATAAGAGTTGCCCGCACACAGGCACTTGCATGCGAATATTTCTAGTCTCTGAATTTGGGCAGGACCACTCTGTATAACAGATAATGCACACAATAGCCAGAAGTGCTGCAGATCCCAGGAGACGCTGATCAGAGGGGTTGATTTAGAAGCCTCCCGCAGATTCATATTCAAGGGGAATGAATGCTGGGCTTGGGTGATAATGACTCCCCTGCAGATCTGTGATCAAGGGGTATGAATGCTGGGCTTGGTTGATTTAGAGTCCCCTGCAGATCTGTGATCAAGGGGAATGACTGCGCGGCTTTTGTGTGTCAGGCCTCGCAGGGTGCACAGAGCCGTCCCGGGCAGCCGGCACACGTTGCCCAGCAAGTCTTACAGAGGTGCAGACGCCAAGCAATCATCAGCTGCAGCCGCCAGTCAGGAGGTGACCTTGTGCCTTCAACATATATTTGTTATTATACGCAATCCCTGCCAAAAGGCAAGATACGTCCGGCAGACAACCCCTGCAGTTCAAGGCTGCCACAATCCTACCCCTTTTTGGACTCGCCAGATTCAGGCAAGACCCAATCAACCGTGGGCATGGTGCTCAGTATTTATACCGGCCCCCGCCAGCCGGGGCCATAATTATTTTGCAATCGCCGCATACGTACTTTCCCACATTTATCTTCAAAGCGGAGGCTTTAGCTGATTTTGCATGCTCGATACAGCGACAGCAGCAGCTTTAACCTTCTTGTATTGGCATTTGGATCCGGGTATGCATCTGCATTCCGCAAAAGCAAATGCGCGGGCGGCACAAGAGGATTATTATATATATAGATATATATATAGATATATATATAAATATGGGCATGTAAATATGTGCTTGTCTGCAGACGCACCTTGCCTTCGGCAGGAAAAGCGTGTAATAATAATAATAAGCACCTGATCCTCATGGATTGGAAAGGCGTGTAATAATAATAATAGTAATAATAATAATAATAACATAGATATATCGGCGCCGGTGGCGACTCATGCAACGTGTGCTGTGTCGCAGGTGCATGCAAGGGGGACGCTGATGCGCATGCACCAGACACTCGAGGACCGCGCCAGAAGGGCAAGGCTGCCAAGCTACAAGTGAAAAGCCCTGCAGAAGCAAATAAACTGATGAAACATTTAACTCTTGACACCCTGGGGTGTGAAGCCTGGGGTGTGATTCTTCTAGAAGGACGGAGGTCAGAGCACAGCATGCCAAAAGCTGTGCAAGTGGCGGGCAGTCACTGTGGCTGCGGGACTCCCTTGCTTCTGAAGTCTATGCTTGCGTCAACCCAAATAACTCAAGATGCGCTGCACAATGCAAATGTGCGCTTGTGTTGAGGTGTTGTGCCTCGAGGTGTTGAGCTCACTGTTCCAGAGCTGCAAGGGGTAAATGTTGGAGATCTCTGGAAGTCTAAAACAGAGACGGTATATGCATGCACTGTGGGTTATTATTGCTGAGCACGGTGCCCATTGATTGGGCCTTGCTTGGATTCGGCGAGTCCATCAAGGATCAGGAGATGTTGCGGCCTTCACCTGCAACTTGTCTGCAGACGCGCCTTGCCTCCTGTCAGGGACGTTGAGTACCGTAGTACTGAGAATAAGAATAAAGGAGTCACGGTATTCTATGCGTTTGTTTGATATGTTGTGCCTTCGGAGTCCCATTGATGCAAATGGTATTTCGCAAGAGCACCCATGTAGATGTCAGGTGATGGGCTTACAGTGTTCAGATTCTCATGCGGAATTGTTTACTTGTGAACATGAACTTCATTTCTTTGTAGAGGGTGATTTTGACGCGACGTGTCTGCATGTAAGAATTTATGGCAGCTCAATGTACCTTGGTAGTAGCAAGTCTGTCTCGCAAACTCAAGGGTGGGCTTCTATGATAACATAGGCAGAGACATCCAACAGCGGTTCGTTTGCTGTGATCACATGAAGCATGCGCGTGTTTGCTATCATCTACAGTACATGCATGGCCCAATCATAGATACCTATGTTGTGCTTGGTGCTAGCTGTACAACCACAGATGTCTTTTCCAAGGCCCATTCAAGTTCAATCTCTTGGAAATGCCAGCAGCGGTGTGCACGCAAAGCAATGCAGCACAACATGTCAAAAGAGGCACCAGCCTTTCCCCTGCCTCTTATTGGCCTCACCTGACCATACGTGAGTAATCACCTTTATAATTTAGTACTCACCTTGAAAGGCCCCTAAGTGATTCAATTTAAATGCCACTTATCGTGGCCCCACCTATCGTCCCGGCAGCTCAGAAACATTTCCCAAGCATAGTGTTGTTTCCCCTCAACACCGCCCTCTGTGCCTCAAGCCCTCTTACTTCTTCAGTTGCACCAGCTCAACACAAGAACAGCAGCCTGCATGTCAGGCTGTGCTTCATTGCTGCCATGTCCAGTACGGCGCAGTAGTTATTAGTCATGCCGATTGACACCAGCAGCATATCGGCATTGTGGAAGCGCCGATATGGGATCGCACAGCCGGTTGATTGTTGATGACAAGCCGCAAGAATCCCCTTTACTGATAGTGTAATGAAATGCATCACATCGCGCCACTTCTGCATCAGGCCTCAAAGAGCTCGTTGTCCATTGTCAACATGACATTGTCCGGGAAATGCATCGCGTCTGTGGTGGTGGTCCTTGTGTCCATTGCATTTGAGTCTGCGCAGAGAGCAATAACCTTGTCAGATACCTTATAAGTATGATGAGCACTACATGCACAGCAAGCTTTGATCTAGACTTTCTTTGTAATCAACAGTACCTTCGTGTCATCTTCAAGTATCATGTCAATCACCTGATACATGGCGTCAAGAGCCTTCTCCTTATCTAGATGAAATAAATGTGCTCTAGAATTTCCACCCTCTCTCGACCATTACGCTTGGCTCAAACACTGCATGGAGAGCCCTCAATAGGAGGATTCTGGGTTGGTCCCACCTTCGTTTGACCCTTAGCACACGAAGCATTACTAAGGCCTTCCATGCATTGGACAGCACAAGACAGGGGGAAGAAGGACTCACAGAGAGGCCCGTGGCCGGCATGGCTACGCCGCCGGCTGCCATCGGCTGATGCGCGCATGCGCAGCCCGGCAAACTTGGCCGCCGCATTGGCGTGCCGGGCCGCGGCCGCCGCGTGCCGCGCGGCTGCTGCCGCATGCCGGCACGCCAGCTCCGGGCTGCGCCGGTGCCGGCCAGCCGCGGCTGCACCTGCGGAGACATCAATGCAAGAGTCAGTGATCTTTGATTGGCGCCTGCTTCTTCTTTATGAGTGCACTTTCTCCAAAAGTGAGGTCAAGATACTGTATTTCGGCAGTGTGCTGCTTGCAGTTGGCTTTTCCAGCAAGGATCAAACGCCGGAGAGTGTTACTGCCATGGTGACACCAGAGCATCTGGCTATTCTGTCACTCACGTCACCACCCAAGTCCCAGAATTTATCCCCTTACGTGCAATTCGCCGGCTCAACAAAGCAACCGGAAGATTTTGATCCAGAAAACTTTGCGACGCACCGGCGCCGCCGCCGAACGCGCAGTAGTCAGAGGAGAAGGATGTGTTGACGGGGGACCACAGCGCACGCTCGTGCATCTCCTCGTAAACCGGGTTTGTGTCGAAGAGCTCTGCTGACGGCGTGCTGAAAGTGGCCGTCTCCGCCGCGCCGCACTTCGGCGGCGTTGCCGGGGGCATTGCCTGTCAACAACACATCCAAACATTATCGGGTCTGCATATTCATGCTCCATGAAAGAAAATTGCGCCTGAGCTGGAGTGTGGGCAGGTTTTTAACAAAGCATTCTGACCAAACACAGCAATCAGATCCTGCACAAGCGGACGACAGAAGTGGCTGCGACCGGTGCAGTCAGTCCGTGCTCCCTAAGTAATGCAAAGGCCTATGCGCGGCGCAGAAGGCCTTGAAGAGCAGCTCTCCGAGGCCTTCTGTGCATGGCTGTGGTTGGACAGACCTCGCTGTGGGTGCGCAGCTGCTCGGCAGCTGCCGCGACCGGCGAGGGAACTTCCCCGCTGCCGCCGCGCTGCAGCCAGGTGGACACTGTGTTGGTGGCCGCGTGCACCGCCGTCAGGTACCGCGAAGTGTATCCGCGCGGCGTCGTCGCCTGCACAATCTATTATGCCACATCAGCGATGACCCAGTGTGACTGTGCCCAGCCAAGTAGTTCGCATCAGTGACAACTCACTTTGCACATGTGCGCGCATTCACTGCATGTTCCCCCCAACACAGCTGCTTCTTCGACAAGATCCCGTGAGAAAATTCATTGCCAGGCTCATTAGCAATATCTCTCATGGCCTTGCAAGAAAAAGTGGCTCTGAATAACTCAATACTTGTCCCTCAGCAGCAGGCACTTGTACTGCCGGGAGGGGGATGCAGCACAAGACATTCAAGAAGTCTATAGACTTAGAAACTCTGTAGCAACACACACAGTAGCCCCCTTGCTGAGGAAATCTCTCGAGCACAAACTCTTAACAGCCAATTAGTGATTTTCACAGCATGCATGCCATTGGTTAACCAAGCTGCGCACACTGGCATTCGACTTCGTCCACTTAATGTTTTACATTCTTTCGACCCTTCATCGACCCTAAACCCTGAATCCACCATTGCATTCCCCGTCAAAAATTATTGCTTTAAGGCCCCTTCCCTAAACCTAAAAATATTTTCCTTAACCCTACACTCAAGTGGATGAAGAATAAGGTTGGGGAGTAAGGTTTGCGCACCTCGCGGGAGGGTGAGTCAGGGGTCGCGATGGGGTGCTTGGGGATGAGCGGCTCTGGGAACTTCTCAGAAGGCAGCGGCGATTTGCGCGCGCCGATCCTCGGCGACGTGTGGCGCGAGTGGGCCTCCTCCATGCCTGCCAGAACAGTAATCTGATCAGTAACTTTCAAACATAGGTGTATTTCAGTTGAGACAATTCTGCTAAAGGAGCAGCGTGTGCAGGATGGCAGAGATTTCACAACGGCTGGCATGGTTCCTCCTGGCATTCAGCGCAACTCTGCAGGAGCTGATGTTCCCCTGCCATACTGGTGTCGGCCAACAATGGGCCTTTGACCTGTGGCATGCTTAATCTTGGCCTGCCATGTTTGATGGAGGTAAGCATGCACGGTGCAGGAAGGGCCCGAGACTGGCAGAGAGCTGCATGCACAGATGCTGATCTTCTACAGTGCAGCCATGACGTGAACAGCAATGTGATGCATGACCAGCAGAGAGATCTTAGACAGGCGCACCCTGGTACATCTTGACCATGTTGGCGACTTTGCTGCGCTTGAGCTTTGCCAGCTCTGATTCTGTGTCCTCCACCATTGTCTCCAGCGCTTTCGCATCAGCACTCGGCTCCACCTGTTCAAACAATGGAGTCTTACTGTGATTACTACACAGCCCAATCACTGGCCCAGGCTGGCGGGAGGCGGTATAAGTACTGAGCACAATGTTGATTGGGCCTTGCTTGGATCTGGCGAGTCCATCAAGGGGTTGGATTCTGGCAGCCTATAACTGCAGCTTGTCTGCAGGACGCACCTTGCCTCTTGGCAGGAAAAGAGTGTAATATTAAAATTAATCACCCCTGTACAGCAGGTTACAGGCTTTCCCCTCAAGCAAGGGGAATAGAATTCCAACCCTGCTCTGCCTTCTAAGACATGCTCGTTTGATCATGTCATTCTGTTCCGCATGCTTCACCAGTGTGCAAATGGCAGCACTGCTGCAGAACTAGCTTCCCGTCTAAGGTGATCAAGCAATATGAATATATATATCATATTGCTTGAAGGATGCTGTTTCAGGGAGGCTTGCGGCAAAGCATGCTAATGCACCCGCAGTATTACAGGACTGTGTTACTGTGCAAGAGGGGAATAGATCAGGGTGCATGTGGTGTGTGAATGAGGGGCACCTGTGCAGAGGCGTTGACATTCCTCTCTCCAGTCTCAGTCGACATCGTCTCCAGCAGAGCCCCCAACTGCACAGAATTCAAACTCTTTCATGCCTCATTATGCATTCCATGCTGCGGACGTTTGCCTTCCATAAATGCTCTATCTGTACATGACTTTTTTTGTGCAGGTGTCTGCTCCTCTACTACAAGTGCAGGCATCTTCAGAGGTCCAGTCTTCTGGACTACGCATGGGGCTTGCTCTGAAAGATGTCAATTTGGCGCAAACGAGGCCAACAAGGCAGACAAAAGACTACAAGACACTCTTCACTCAGAAACCTGTGCACGCTGCATTTTGGAACTGTACGGCCGAATTATTGCCATGGATGTGGAAAGTAAGGCAGCTGAGCTCCCTACCTCCAGACGTGCAGGGGCGTTCCTGTCTGCCCTGTCAGCGGCAGCCGCCGCATGCGCGGCCGAAACCCGGGCAGCGGCCGATGCGCGATCGGCCGCCTCAGCCGCGGGTTTTCTGTCGGCGTCGATCATCGGTGTGCCTCCCTTGTTGCGCTGCGCAATTCCCCTGAGACGCGCGCGCGCCTCGTCTGCAATGACGGGCACAGAATGCATTTCAAACTTTTTCCTTTTTTGACTCCATGGCCTTTTCCTGCTGTGGCTATACCTTGAGACATGCATCCTTCAACCATCCAACCCAGACACTTTCAAGATAGCAAAGAGCAAGCCGTGCCGCTCATGCTTACTGCTGCGAGAACTGACGCATGCTGACACACAGTGCACTCAGATCGCACAGACAGGGTCAGGCTTGCGCCCTTCTGGTACGGATGAAATTCCTGTAAATTCTTTGGAGCAGCAGGATTACTCACCCCGGGTCTCTGTAACTGAGTACATGGCAGCGGTAGGACCGTTGAGCGAAGAGACGGTGGAGGACGTGGCAGTGATCTTGATGACCGGCTGGCTCATGCCGTGGCGCTTGGGAGAGGCACTCCGCTTCATGTCTGCGCGCAGCATCAGTGGGATATCATTTTCATGCACAAAATCAAGATCCAGTTATGCTCGTTAAGAATTGTCGAGTGAGGCTCAGAATTGACGCATGCGTGAAACGGAAGCAGTTGAATTAACCGTCTTGGACCGCGCATAAGGGTGACCCCGAGCAGCTGGATCTGCCACGTTGACAAGATGGGGCATGGGTCGAATCTGATGCATGCATGCAATATTAGGGGGGAAGAATGCTGCAGTACGGACCGTCAATTGACTCGCTCGACTTGGCGAAGCCAAGCAATTCAGCCTGGTATATGAGCAGGACAGCGCATGAGCCAACAAGGATGCATGCATGCGATGAAGGAGCCAAAGAAATTTACCATCTTGGACCGCGCGAATGGGTGATCCCAGCGGAGCGCGGTAGTCGCTCTCGCTGCACGAGCTGGCGTCATCGCGCGTGGTCTCACGCGGCGATACATACTCCTCCTCCATCTCTGCATCTGCTTCCTCCGGCAGCTGTGCCTCCTCTCCTTCTTCCATCTCTGCAGAGACATGCATTCAGATCTGTCAGTGACTTTCAGGCTGCAAATCGTGACACAGGGCTCTGAGCATTGAGACTTTAAGCTCCTTCGACCCTTCATCGACCCTAAATCCTAATCCACCATTGCAATCCCCGAGAAAATTATTACTATAAAGGCCTCTTCCCTACAAATATTCCCCCTAAGCTTGAGTAGGTGAAGAATAATGTCAGGCGCCTGCGGCATGTTCTGCTCTAGGGAGGATGTCCATCCCAGCTTGCTCACTTAGCAGCCACACTTCTGACAGTCCCACAGCAGTAGATGCTGCTTCTTTGTCCCCAATATGCTTGCGCCAGTACGCCCCAGCACGCAGAGCAGTTTTAGAACTAAAAAGCCCTCAGTACCCAAATTTGCTAGCGCCAGTATGTCAGCACGTCTTCCCTGTACGAGTACTGAAGAACAAACTTCCTGAAAAAGGGGTACTGGTGCAACTTGGTCCCCACAAAGGGGCTGCCTTGCATCGGCTCGGCATGCACGGGCGGAGCCTGGTGTCAGGATCTGTTGACCCAGAACAGTTCTACGGCCTGAAACGAGGACCCAGCAAGTGATGCAAGCTTCTGACTCTCTATTGTCTGCTGCTGTGCAGAAAAGGAGCCCATTCTCACCAAGTTCAAGCCCGCCCCGCCAGTGGTGCGGCTCAGACTTTTGCTCCATGGCAGCGGCCAGTGCCTCTCCGCCGAAAGCCTCCTCCAGTCGACAGGCGGCAGTGCCCACGCTGGACAGGCGAGTCAGCGGCTGAGTCACCTCCGATGACTCATCGCTCACCTCATCACCCGCCTCCCCGGATGCGTACGACTCCCCCACAACTTCCTCTGCCTCCTGCGCACGCGGCAGGCAACAACTTTATTTTTTTCTCACCTCTTCAGAGCCGCCCGCTATAAAGATAAGGGTAGCCGGGCACTCTCTGCTAAGGATTGTGCTGTACTGTTCCGTTGCGTTGCGTGTGACGCAGTGCTCCCGGGCACATATTTTGAGCTGCCCAAACCCAGCTTCCCCAGATTTAGGTGCACAGCAGTTGCCATCCCATTAATTCTCACATGACAAGCTGCCATAAGGCCCTATCACTCCACGCTCATGCCTCCCTCTCTGAGTCCCCAAGAAACCAGGGGGGATCTGATCTGGGCATGATGTGTATCCAAGCCCTGTCCCGGGTCTTTCCTCATCCCTTTCCCCTTCATAACCGTATTGTCCCTGTCCTGATTTCCTTGGATCAAGCGTAGCAGCGCGCACCTGCTGCTCTGCATTGTCATAGAAGAACTCTTCGTCGTCATCATAGAAGATGAGGGTTCGGTGGTATTCCAGCAAATCCAGCAGCCGCGGGGGGATCCGGGGGGCTATGAAAGGGTCCCCCACAAGACTGTCATACAGCACCTGCAACCACACAGGCCACTCAGACAACAGACTTTTTTTTATTGCTCCTTTAGTCCTCCCAGAGGAGCACCTGAGATCGGTGGGACAGTCGTGTTGTGGCCTGCCCAAACGCAAACCGAGCTGCAAACAGCAGGGGCCAGGGATCTCGAAACAACAGCAAAGTCACAGACAGATGAAAGTTAGAGACCAGCAATTTTCCTAGCAAGTGCCTACGTGCGGACCACTCTAGTTGGATCAAGTGTCTCAGCTGATTGCCAGGTGTTCACGTCCATGCAGACATGCAGGCATCAGTGTTTAGGACTGCGCTGCTATAATGAATTTAGGAGTGCATAATTTGATACTTAGATTAGTCAGCTCCAGAGGCTTCTAAAGCCCCACAGGAGATCAAACGCACGAGTGTGCTGCTGTGTAGGAAAAATCGGCCTGTGGGTGTCTCTGGCAAGGTCAATCACAGATGTGCTGGGGGCATAGCAGTCCAGCAAAGGCTTTCTTTGGGGCTCACCTGCAGCATGACTGCGCGAGGATGTAACCAGTGAACTGGGTGCACGACTTGGATCTGCGCCAGCACAAGCACCATATCTATCAGCCAGAGACGTGCAAACACACTTCCTGATTCTTTTGGCCAGGGTAGTACGTATACATATGAAAACTAAGAAGGGCATAAAAATGTTGATGGAGCAGCCTGGTAACTGTAAAATGACCCAGGTTTGTACATAAGGTGTGGCAGTATCTAACAAGTGTGCCTTGTGATCTTTGCTGGCTGCAACTTTTGAACAGGGAGCCCGGACGGCGTGGCTCCACCTGATTCATTTTTCTCGTTCGAGGAGTTGTTAAGAATGTATGCTCCAAGGTCTTGACAGGTTCGTCGTCCATTACAGCAGGAGGACCAAAGCACCATGTCACCCCGTTTCTCTGCTGCTTCACTTTCTGCCTCTTCCGACTCTTTCGAGATTTCCTTTGTCCGGCTCCTGGCATATTAGCTGTGCCTTCTTCACTCCGCGTTTATCCACTTGACTTGTTTATTTACTCGACTTGCTGTGCCTAGGATCTTCTCTCCAAGAGCTTGTTACTAACTTTCACCAATAGACCCAATCCTGTGCAACTCACAGATTATTTGACACTTTGGTTGGTTGGAGGTCAAAGCTGCGAATTGAAGGGTGGAGTGGGCCTGCACGCAAGCAGGAAACAACGCTAGCTCGCTAGTATATAGTACCATGCTTGCTGGGGGCACTTGCAGGCTTTATGGGAGGAAGCCTCTTCAAAACGTCTGAAATGTGTGACAGGGACGTACTTGACCTGAAAGAAGTATCTTTAGTCAGCAAGCTGTTCTCCTTCGTGAGTGACAGGCCCTGTCACTCTGCATGCCGGAAGTAATTCCGGAACAGCCACCCTTTTCTTTTCTGTCTCTACTGCCCCCGGACACAGCTTTAAAACTCGCAAGGAATAACCAATAATATTTCAGCTGGATACACCGTTGCAGTGTGCCTCCCGGAAGTTCGGGCTGCCGAAAAGGGGGGAATAGGGTTGTATCAGTCACACCTGACTAATGACACCCAACCTTTTCTCTCAAGCCTCGCGTAAAAGCAAAGAAGTGGGCCTCACTGTACGATACTGTTCACCTCCGCTGCCATAAGTATCCAATCATCGGGATCAGGCTGAAGGCACGCGCTGCTTACAAAGCTGCACGGCCGCGGCTTGCCAAGCTTGTGATCCTCACAGAAACAAGAGCAACTGCTCTTGGAATAGCATTGCAACTCATTACAACGTGTGAGAGGCATCATCAGCGCCCATTTCATTGATTCAAGACCCTGCAGATGTATCCTACCGGCAGCTAGTTGACCCTGCAGGTGGATGATCACAACACGACATACGGTACCGAGGTGCCCAAAACATGATCTTCAATGCCACAACCATCTATTTCAAATAATCGAAGAAAGCTCTTGCAACAATCGGATCCTGTGCAGGTAGCGTGAAAGTTTTACGATCCTACCACACTCATCATCTTGATCTATACAAGTGTGGCACATTGCCATATGCCATACAATACCTGAATGCATATGTGCGACGTAGTTCAGGAAGAAACATTAGTATCATGATTCTCAGCTGGCTGATATATTATGGTTCTTAGGGGAGCACCAGGTCGTTATATCCTCTTGAGCCTGCCCGATGTGGGCCACTAGACGCACTCAGGGCTAATGCACCTGGCAGGCAGGATACGTTGCAGCTTGTTCCCAAGGCTGAGCGGAGACTGCTGGGTTTAGCAAATGTTCCCTGCATCGTGCAAAAACCAGCATGTGCTGCTTCTTTTCCCCTACACTGTCCCAGGTCAAGTCTGGACCTTTTGGAAGCTGACAAAAACATTCCCAACCACTCCGTTGATGCACTTGACAGCAAGTCCCCATCCATCGCTGGAGAGTATATAGTGAGGTGATGCCACGTCTTGCAAGTCTACACACTGTGCCACTGTGCCGCCCAGTGACTGGCAACCGTCTGCGCATAGTTTTCGTTTACCCGCAGCCATCACGGACCCAAAAGACAGCAGCAGTACATGTGCCGCGCTGAAAATGAGTCCCATATTTGAGTGTCTTCGTTCCGAAGGGTAGTACCTACGGACAGCAGCAAGCAGTCTCGCTACTGCACAGTTGTCACAATTTTGGAGGGCGACTCTCTGAATTCTGCCTGTACAAATAGAAGGTGTGCAATGTGAGCTCATTGATTGGTGTGCAAGCTGAGCTGCCTGGATTAACACACGCGTCCCCGGCAGCAACCCTGTTAGTTGCACCTGTGGGTTGTTGACACCATGGTGCTTGCATGGATGTCACAACCGGGTCATCCCCTGCAGGTGCACATTTGCTATTGGTCCCCTTAAGAATCGTTATTTTTAATGGTGCGGCAGAGTTCAGACTCTGGCGTTCTGACTCACATTCACCATTTCTGTGACATTTTATTTTGAATTCGGGAGAAAAGCCTGTATGAGGCGTTCCTGCAAAGGCATTACTAACAAATTACTCAGCATGACGCCAGCTTCCGTTCCGCTGCCATCGCTAAGAGTTGCAGGCATCTTCCTTCAATAAGCGAAGTTTTTGTGTTTTTTGTATGCAAAGATGCTTGATCTGAACCACCGTCAGCACTGACCGTACGTGCTGAGTCAGCAAGGTTGTGAAGAGCAAGGTGAGCGAACGCACCATGGAGTACACATCAATCCCGTACACAGTTCGCAGCGAGTTGGTCTACTCTTGGAATATGAGTTCAGGAAAAGCACAACCCTACATCAGGATTTCAAATTTGATTGACGCATAGAAGCCTCCAGCCAATTATATGGACTTCGAAACAAAGCGCGTCAGCAGCATGCGCTCGAAGCTGCGGCGGGCTGTGGATGGGGATTGGCCTTACAATGCTGTGCAACTATACACATCGTGTCAAAGTAACGATCTTTTCCCCTTCTGTGCGCAGATCTGTGGGCATCGCGAGGGCTTGCTGGCGATTTCGTGCAGATCCCGCATCCCCAATAAGTTACCGTCAAGCAAAAAGGGCCGGCTAAGGAGGACAAGAGGTGTGTTTCACCAAATACTATGTTTACTAAAGTCGGCCGCCGATGATCGCGATTGTGTGCCTGTCCTGAAAATAACGTCACTGTCATCACAAAGTTGGAGGCTCGGTCCACTTCTTTAATACTTAGTAAGGCTGGAAGTGGGACGAACACATTCAATTGGTATCACAAGATTCCTTTGTAGCTCATCCCAGAGCCTCATGTTCGGTAATGTCCAATGCTGGGTGTCCACAACTCACTGTATTTCACAGGAAGCGCTTGATGGCACAGCATCTGGGAGTGGCGATCCTTTTCTTCATCATCACAAGCCTTGCAGGTGCTCCCAGGACCTCCTGCGTGCTTCCTTCATGATCGCGTGAACTGGGTCGGCCCCAAATACAGACTTACTCCAAGCATCTTTTCCTCCGCAACACAATGTGCGCCGGGGCTGGTTTAGTAATTAAAGTGTTCTGCTGCGCAGGCATCGCCTCTGCAGACTGGCGCTGCCAGGCACCTGCCCCCGGGCTGCAGCCCATCTGCCCTGCTGGCGACTGCAATGTGGCACATGCAAACTACCAGGTGCCCGGAATTTCATTACACCTGCGCAGCCCACAATTATGACCGTTTTCTGCCTGTCACTATCAATACCAGGGGCACTTCCGGCTTGTTTTGATCACAATTCCGGCTGTGTATGTGGGTTTTTCGGCTTGAACCGGCCTATCTGGCCCCCATATGGACACCCAAACAAGCCCCTAGTGTTCATAGTGTGTTTTGGGACTGTGCTGTCTCAAGCATCTGGCAGTATGTTGACCTTGGAATGGTCTCCTGCGCTGTGGAGAAGAATGTTGACAGTAGCAACCCAAAAACGTCCAGTGCCTGTGTTGGCACATACATGCTAGACAGGATTGGTGGGGCTTTTGAGGGGATGTGTGTTTGAATTCGAATGTAAATTTATGGTGCAGGGTGATATTGTGGAGCTGGATGTCAACAGCCGGCAGAACGGGGGGCCCACAGTGGTCACAGCGGATGACTGCTGCAACGAATGCAGGAAGAACTCCAAGGCGAGTCACTGTCCTTGCACCCTTCCTCTGACCCCCTGCCTGGCTGCGATATAAGTCATATCATATGGCAGTGGCTGGCGGGGGGCGGTACAAATACTGAGCACCGTGCCCACGGTTGATTGGGTC
>JADEYI010000833.1_pt1 | contig 32626 bp, 18 predicted proteins | sample 8542331 | NCBI WGS metagenome assembly JADEYI01 (sample SAMN16510988, study PRJNA670497) | mine drainage metagenome | isolation source: biofilm near Copperflume 1 | place: Germany: Marsberg coppermine Kilianstollen | collected 2018-02 | reverse complement strand
CGCACAAGCTGCTGCTCGATCCCTACGCCAAGCAGATTTTCGGCGGCGTGCGCTGGAACGATTCGCTGTTCGGCTATCGCGTCGGATCGCCGCGGCAGGACCTGGTGATGGATCGGCGCGACAACGTGCTGGCGACGCCGCGCAGCCAGGTGGTGGCGAGCGCGTTTCCATGGGAAGGCGACCGCCATCCGCGCACTCCGTGGAACGACACGATAATTTACGAGACCCACGTCAAGGGCCTCACGATGCGCCATCCGGAGGTGCCTGCACCGCTGCGCGGTACCTACGCCGGGCTGGGCACCGACCCGGTGATCGATTATCTGCGAAGGCTCGGCGTCACGGCGGTCGAGTTGCTGCCGGTGCACGTGATCGCCGACGAGCGGCGGCTGATCGACCAGGGCTTGAAGAATTACTGGGGCTACAACTCGATCGGGTTCTTCGCGCCCGACATGCGCTACTCGGCCACCGGCCTGATCGACGAGTTCAAGTCGATGATCAAGCGGCTGCATGCGGCGGACATCGAGGTGATCCTCGACGTGGTCTACAACCATACCGCCGAGGGCAACCATCTGGGGCCGACGCTGTGCTTTCGCGGGATTGACAACGCGGCCTACTACCGGCTGATGCCCGACAATCCGCGCCTCTACATGGACTTCACTGGATGCGGCAATACGCTCAACATGATGCATCCGCGAGTGCTGCAACTGCTGATGGACAGCCTGCGCTATTGGGTGGTCGAGATGCACGTCGACGGCTTCCGCTTCGACCTGGCCTCGGCACTGGCGCGCGAACTGTACAACGTGAACCGGCTGAGCGCGTTCTTCGACGTGATTCATCAGGACCCCGTGCTGTCGCAGGTGAAATTGATCGCGGAGCCGTGGGACCTGGGCGAAGGCGGCTACCAGGTCGGCAATTTCCCGGTCGGCTGGACCGAATGGAACGGCAAATATCGCGACACCGTGCGCGCTTACTGGCGCGGCGACGGCGGGCTCATCGGCGAGCTCGGCTCGCGCCTGACGGGCTCGAGCGATCTGTACGAACTGAGCGGGCGCCGCCCCTACGCGAGCATCAATTTCGTCACCTGTCATGACGGCTTCACGCTCGAGGACATGGTCAGCTACAACGACAAGCACAACGAGGCCAATCTCGAGCAGAATCGCGACGGCGAGAGCAATAATCAGAGCTGGAACTGCGGCGTCGAAGGCCGTACCACCGACGCCAAGATTCTGGCGCTGCGCGCGCGCCAGAAACGCAACCTGATGGCGACCCTGATGCTCTCGCAGGGCGTGCCGATGATCCTGGCCGGCGACCCGGCCGGACGCACGCAGGACGGCAACAATAACGCCTACTGCCAGGACGGCGAGCTCAGTTGGAACGACTGGCGGCTCGACGCGAGCCAGCTCGAATTTCTCGACTTCGTGCGCCACCTCATCGCAATCCGCAAGGCGCATCCGATGTTCCGGCGCGGCAGCTTCTTCCAGGGGCGCGCGATCCGCGGCGCGACGGTTAAGGATATCGTCTGGATCACGCCCGACGGCGACGAAATGACCGACGAGGAATGGAACCAGTCATTTGCGCGATGCCTCGGCATGTTCATGGCCGGCCGTGAAATGGCCGAAGACGACGATCACGGCCGGCCGCTCGTCGACGACGATTTCATTCTGCTGCTCAACAGCCATCACGAGCCCATCCCGTTCATCATTCCGCCGCTGCCCACGCCCTCGGTCTGGCAGGTGATGGTCGATACGAGCCGCGCCGATTGGAATGCAGCCGGCGATCGCCGGTACTCGGCCGGCCAATCGTTTCCGCTCGAAGATCGTTCGCTGGCGTTGCTGCGCCGCGTCGCGGAGCTCGACGTCCGCGAGCCGGCGCGCAATGCGGCCGCGCGGCCGCCGGTGCCGATCATCGCGACGCCGGGCGGCGACCCGGCGCCGCACGCCCCGCGCAAATAGGCAGCTGGTGCATCAATCGACTGCGGCCGCAAGGGGACTCGCGACCGGATCGCCGGGCTGGTAAGCTGGGCTGAGCGTCAACGTCCGACCACCCACATTCGCTCTGGCGGCTTGAAACAGCAATTCAAGTTAATTTCGAGATTGACGACGAGTCGCATGCGGCGATGCGGCGAGGTGGCGGGCCATGACGAAATCGGGACATTGCGAAGTATTCCCGCCGGCAGGCATGCATGAATCACAACCGCATCCTCGCTGACGATCCCACGTGGTACAAAGACGCGATCTTTTACGAGGTCCGCGTCCGCTCGTTCTTTGATAGCTCGGGCGACGGTGTCGGCGATTTCCCCGGCCTGACGGCCAGGCTCGACTACCTGCGCGACCTGGGCGTGACAGCGCTGTGGCTGCTGCCGTTCTATCCGTCGCCGCTGCGTGACGACGGCTACGACATCTCGGACTATATGCAGGTGCATCCGGACTGCGGCACGCTGCACGACTTCAAGATTTTCCTGCGCGAGGCGCATCGCCGCGGCCTGCGCGTGGTGACCGAACTGGTGCTCAACCATACCTCGGATCAGCATCCGTGGTTCCAGCGTGCGCGGCGCGCGCCGCCGGGCGACCCGGCGCGCGACTTTTACGTATGGAGCGATACGACCGATCGCTACCGCGACGCGCGCATCATCTTTCAGGATTTCGAGCCGTCGAACTGGAGCTGGGATCCGATTGCGCACGCCTACTATTGGCATCGCTTCTTCGCCCATCAGCCGGATCTGAATTACGCCAATCCGGCGGTGCGCAAGGCAATTTTCAAGGTGCTCGATTTCTGGCTCGCCATGGGCATCGACGGCTTTCGCCTCGACGCCGTGGCCTACCTGTACGAGCGCGAGGGCACCAGTTGCGAGAACCTGCCCGAGACCCACGCGTTTCTGCGCGAGCTGCGCACGCATATCGATCGCCGCTTTCGCGATCGGATGCTGCTGGCCGAGGCCAACCAATGGCCCGAGGACGCGGTGACCTATCTGGCCGAGGGCAAGGAATGCCAGATGGCGTTCCATTTTCCGCTGATGCCACGGATTTTCATCGCGGTGCGAATGGAAGACCGGTTTCCGCTGACCGACATCTGGGCGCAGACTCCGGCGATCGACGAGACCTGCCAGTGGGCGCTGTTCCTGCGCAATCACGACGAGCTCACGCTCGAGACGGTGACTGACGAGGAGCGCGATTACATGTTTCGCGCCTATGCGCAGGAATCGCGCATGCGTATCAACCTTGGCATCCGGCGGCGCCTGGCGCCGCTGCTCGGCAACAACCGGCGCACGATCGAACTGGTCAATGGCCTGCTGCTGTCGCTGCCGGGCACGCCGGTGATCTACTACGGCGACGAAATCGGCATGGGCGATAATATCCATCTGGGCGATCGCGACGGCGTGCGCACGCCGATGCAATGGAGCGGCGACCGCAATGCGGGCTTTTCGCAAGCCGATGCGCAGAGCCTGATCCTGCCCGTGATCATCGACCACGAGTACCACTACCAGACGGTCAACGTTGAAGCACAGCAACGCAACCGCCATTCGCTGCTCTGGTGGATGCGCCGGCTGACGGCGCTGCGCAAGCAGTTCAAGGCCTTTGGCCGCGGCACGATCGAGTTTTTGCATCCCGAAAATCCGCGCGTGCTGGCCTTTATCCGATCGTACGCCAACGAGCGTATCCTGGTGGTCGCCAACCTCTCGCGCTTCGTGCAATGCGTCGAACTGGACCTCGCGCGCTTTCACGGCACCACACCGGTCGAGCTGTTCGGGCAGACCCGGTTTCCGCCGATCGGCGATCAACCCTACCTGCTGACGCTGGGCCCGCACATGTTCGACTGGTTCGCGCTTGAAGCGCCGGCCGACGATGCGCGTGCGGCGGCGATTGCCGAGTATGCGGCGCCGCTCGTCGAACTGGGCGAATCGTGGGAGCGCGCAATGCACGGTGCCGGGCAGGAGCGCCTCGAGCGCGCGCTACCCGGCTACCTGCGGCAATGCGGATGGCTCAACGGACGGGCGGGGTTGGTCCGCAGCGCGCGCATCGTCGACCTGATTGCGGTGGGCGAGCGTCACAACTCTGCCTGCCTGGCGATTGTCGAGGTCGAATACGGCGAAGGCGAACCGGATACGGTCACCCTGCCGCTCGCGCTGGCGACTCCGCAGCAGGCGGCCGAGATGAGCTCGCGCACGCCGCGCGCGATCGTCGCGGAACTGGCGCTGCCCGGCGACAACGGCGACGGCCGGCGCGTGCTGTTCGACGCGAGCACTGACGCGGCCTTTGCCCGCGCGATTCTCGACACGATCCGGCGCGGACGCAAGCTCAAGGGACGCACCGGCGAATTGACCGGATTAATTGCCGGCGGCGCCGGCGAACTGCCCGGTGGCCAGATCGACGTCGCGGTGGGCCGCCCGCTTACCGGCACGCACAGCAATTCGTCGATCGCCTTCGCCGACCAATATGTGGTGAAGCTGATGCGGCGTATCGAGCCCGGCCTGACCCCCGAACTCGAAGTCGGACGCTTCCTGGCGGCCTCGACCTTCGCCAATGCGGCGCCGCTGCTCGGCTGGCTTGAATATCGCGCCGGGCAAGAGCCGCCGCGCACCACCGCGCTGCTCAGCCGCTACATCTCGAATCAGAGCGACGCGGCCGACTATACGCGCGGCGAACTCACCCGTTACTTCGAGCGCGCGGCCGTGCGCACGCCAATCGTCACGCCGCCGGCGCCGTCGCTGGTCGATCTGCTCGACCTCGACACGCCCGGCGAAGCGGCGGTCCATCTGGCCGGCGCGTACCTTGACGCGGCGCGCCTGATGGGGCGGCGGGTGGCCGAGATGCATCTGGCGCTGGCCGCGCGCAGCGACGATCCGGGCTTCGCGCCCGAGCCGTTTTTGCCGTCGTGGCAGCGTTCGGTCTATCAGTCGATGCGCAATCTGGCGGGCCATACGCTGCGCCTGCTACACGCGCGCCAGAGCCTGTTGCCGGCCGCCGTGCAGGCGCGCGCGGCCGATCTGCACGCTCATCCGGAACGTATCCTGTCGCGCTTCGCGCCATTCATGCATCAGCGGATCACGGCGGCGCGTATCCGCTGCCACGGCGATCTGCATCTGAGCCAGATGCTTTACACGGGCACCGACTTCGTCATTATCGATTTCGAGGGCGAGGCGGAGCGCCCGCTGAGCGAGCGGCGGCGCAAGCGCGCGGCGATGCGCGACGTGGCCGGGATGCTGCGTTCGTTCCAGCGCGTCGCGATCGACACGCTGAACGAACGGCTCCATGCGGGAGCGCTCGGCGCACGCGATTTCGCCGCGATGGCGCCGTGGCTCGAGCTGTGGCAGACCTGGACGACGTGGGCCTTTCTCAAGGAATATTTCGCGCTGGTCGATGCGGCGCCGTTCATGCCGCGCGATCGCGTCGAATTGCGCATCATGCTCGACACCTTTATGCTCGAGCGGATGCTGCTCGAGCTCAGCGCCGACTTGGTCAATCGGCCGGAACGCTCGGGCGTGCCCCTGTATGGTATCGAGCAATTTTTGGGGGCCGATCACGATGACGCGCGCGGCTGATCCGAAATCCGCTACCGCCCTGGCGGCAAAGCCGATCGCTGCAGGCGCGACTGGCGCGGGCAAGCCCGGCGCAACCGCGATCCCGCCCGACGACCTGATTCGCCTGATTGAGTTGCGCCATCCCAATCCGCACGGGATCCTCGGCGCCCATCCGCGGCGCCGCGGCGGGGTGGTCGTGCGCGCGTTTCGTCCCGGCGCCGAGAGCGTTGCGGTGATCGTCGACGGTGACGGCGAGACCGCGCGGCTCATGCGCATGATCGATGCGGCCGGACTGTTCGAGGTGCTGATCGCCGATCGCCGCGAAGTGTTCCCCTATCGCTTGCGCGTGACATATCCCGGCCGCGCCGCCGTGACGATTTACGACCCCTATGCCTTTCTGCCGACGGTCGGCGATCTCGATCTGCATCTGTGGAACGAAGGGCGCCACGAACGGATTTACGAAAAGCTCGGCGCGCATCCGCTGGCAATGGTCGGCGTGGCGGGCGTGGCTTTTGCCGTCTGGGCGCCCAACGCGCGCGGCGTCAGCGTGATCGGCGAGTTCAACGAATGGGACGGGCGCGTGCATGCGATGCGCATGCTCGGATCCTCGGGCGTGTGGGAGATTTTCATTCCCGAGCTCGCGGTGGGCGCGCTCTACAAGTACGAGGTTCGCGCGCGCGACGGCGGCCTGGTGCTCAAGGCCGATCCGTTTGCGAACGCCGCCCAAATCGCGCCGCAGACCGCGTCGATCATCGATCGATCGACCTATCGCTTTGAAGACGCGGCGTGGATGGAGACGCGCGGCCAGCGCGAGACCGCGCGTTCGCCGCTGTCGATCTACGAAGTCCATCTGGGGTCGTGGCGGCGCGTGGCCGCCGAGGACCATCGCTCGCTGAGCTATCGCGAACTCGCGCCGATCCTCGCCGATTACGTCTGTGACATGGGTTTCACCCACGTTGAGATGCTGCCCGTAATGGAGCATCCGTTCGAGGGATCATGGGGCTACCAGGTGACGGGCTACTTCGCGCCGAACGCGCGCTGGGGCACGCCCGATGAATTCCGCTACCTGGTCGATCACCTCCATCAGCGCGGCATCGGCGTGATCCTGGACTGGGTGCCGGCGCATTTTCCGACCGACCAGTTCGCGCTCGGGCGCTTCGACGGGACCGCGCTGTACGAGCATCTGGACGCGCGCAAGGGCTTTCATCCGGACTGGGACACCTACATCTTCAACTACGGGCGCAATGAGGTGCGCAATTTCCTGATCGCCAGCGCGCTCTACTGGCTGAGCGAATTCCACGCCGATGGATTGCGCGTCGACGCGGTCGCCTCGATGCTCTATCTCGACTACGCGCGGCGCGCGGGCGAATGGATTCCCAATCAGTACGGCGAGCGCGAAAATCTCGAAGCGGTGGAGTTCATCAAGGCGCTCAATCGCGTCGCCTACGCCAACCATCCGGGCATCATGATGATCGCCGAGGAGTCCACCTCGTGGCCCGCCGTCAGCCGGCCGATCTATCTCGGCGGACTCGGCTTCGGCCTCAAGTGGGACATGGGCTGGATGCACGACACGCTCAACTACTTCTCCCGCGACCCGATCCATCGCCGCTTTCACCATCGCGACGTGACCTTCGGCTTTCTCTACGCGTGGACGGAGAATTTCGTGCTGCCGCTGTCGCATGACGAGGTCGTGCACGGCAAGGGCGCGATGCTCTCGCGGATGCCGGGCGATCGCTGGCAGCAATTCGCCAACCTGCGTGCGCTCTACGGCTACATGTGGGCGCGGCCGGGCAAGAAGATGATCTTCATGGGCGGCGAGTTCGGCCAATGGCGCGAATGGAATCACGACGAGAGCCTCGACTGGCATCTGCTGCAATACGACGAGCATCGCGCGCTGCAGACGCTGGTGCGCGAGCTTAATCGCGTGTATCTGGCCGAGCCGGCCTTGTGGCAAGCCGACAGCGACACGGCGGGCTTCCGCTTCCTCGACGCCGACAACGCCGACGACAACGTGATCGCCTTCATGCGTATCGCGCCGCAAAGCGGGCGGCGAATCATCTGCGTATGCAACTTCTCGCCGGTGGTGCGTGAGGGCTATCGTGTGGGCGTGCCGGTGGGCGGCGTCTACCGCGAGATCCTCAATACCGACGCGGCGGCCTTCGGCGGCTCGGACGTGGGCAATGCCGGCGCGATCGCCGCTGAAGCGACGCCGTATCACGGGCTGGACTACTCCATCGCGATGATCCTGCCGCCGCTGGGGGTGATATGGTTGGAGGTTCCGCGCCTCTGATCGCGCGCGGTCCCTACGATGGTCGAACCGCGCGCCACCTACCGCATCCAGTTGCATTCGGGCTTCAACTTCGATGATGCGGCGGGGCTCGCCGGCTACCTGGCGGAACTCGGCATCAGCCATCTCTATTGCTCGCCCTACTTGCAGGCGACGCCCGGCAGCACCCACGGCTACGACGTCGTCGATCATCGCCGCCTCAACGACGACCTCGGCGGCGCCGCCGCGCATGCGCGGATGCATACCGCGCTGCGCCATCACGGTCTCGGCCAGATCCTCGACGTCGTGCCCAACCACATGGCGATCGTCAGTCCTTATAACCCGTGGTGGTGGGACGTGCTCGAAAATGGGCCGGCGAGCAATTACGCGATCTACTTCGACGTCGATTGGGAGACGCCGGAGAAACGGCTGCGCAATGCGGTGCTGATACCGGTGCTCGCGGATCAATATGGCGTGATCCTGGAGTCGGGCGCGATTCGCCTGGCGCGCGACGGGGCGGCGCTGACGATTCGCTACCACGAGCAGCGCTTTCCGGTCGCGCCGCGATCGCTCGATACGATCCTGGCGGCGGCCGCCGCGCGCTGCGGATCCGACGAACTGGCCTTCCTGGCCGACACCTTCGCGCGGCTGCCGCTGGCCACGGCGACCGATCTCGAGAGCACCCGCCGGCGCCATCGCGACAAGGACGTCCTGCTCAAGCATCTCGCGCAGGTGGTGCGCGAGCATCGCGAAATCGGGCCATCGCTCGACGCCGTGATCGACGAGATCAACGAACGGCCAGCCGCGCTGCATCAACTGCTCGAGCGCCAGAACTATCGGCTGGCCTACTGGCGCGCCGCCTCGCGTGATCTGGGCTACCGCCGCTTCTTCGATATCAACACGCTGGTCGGCCTGCGGATGGAAGACGAACAGGTCTTTGCCGACACCCACTTCCTGATCCTGCGCTGGCTCGGCGACGGCACCCTCGACGGTATCCGCATCGACCATATAGACGGCCTGCGCGAGCCCGAGCGTTATCTGCGCCGGCTCTCTCAGGTATGTCCGACGGCGTGGATCGTGGTCGAGAAAATCCTCGAACCGGGCGAAGCGCTGCGCGCCTCGTGGCCGATCGCGGGCACCAGCGGCTATGAATTCATGAACCTGACCGGCGGTCTGTTCATCGACCCCGCCGGCGAGCGTCCGCTGACGCGGCTCTATGCGGAATTCACCGGCGAGCCGACCGACTTCACGCGGCTGGCGCTGGAGAAAAAAAATCTCGTGATGCGCGAAATTCTGGGCAGCGATTTGAGCCGCCTGACCGCGCTGTTCGTCGAGGTCTGCGAGCGCCATCCGCGCCATCGCGACTTCACCCGCCATGAACTGCACGAGGCGCTGTGCGCGGCGGTCGCGCGGCTGCCGGTCTATCGCACCTACGTCAGCGAATCGCCCGGCCGACCGCTCGACGCCGACGACCAGCGCTACGTCGGCGCGGCGATCGCAGCGGCCAAGCTCGATCATCCGGAGATCGATCATCGGCTGTTCGACTTTCTCGGCGAGATCCTGCTGCTGCGCCATCGCGAAGCGCTCGAGACCGAACTCGCGATGCGCTTTCAGCAGTTCACCGGACCGGTGATGGCCAAGTCGATCGAGGACACCGCCTTCTATATCTTCAATCGCTTCGTCTGCCTCAACGAAGTCGGCGGCGACCCGGCGCGCTTCGGCGTCGGAGTCGAGGAATTCCATCGCGAATGCGCCGACGGCCACGTGCGCTGGCCGCTGCGGATGCTCGCGACGTCGACCCACGACACCAAGCGCAGCGAGGACGTGCGCGCGCGAATGAGCCTGATCGCCGAAATTCCCGATCGCTGGGCGCGCGCGGTGCGCGGATGGTCCGAGATGAATCGGCCGTGGTGGCGCGGCGGCCTCTCCGACAGCAACGCCGAGTACCTGATGTACCAGACGCTGGTCGGCGCATGGCCGCTCGAACACGAGCGGATTCTCGAATACATGCGCAAGGCGGCGCGCGAAGCCAAGGTCCACACCTCGTGGACCAAGCCCGACGAGGAATACGAGCGCTCGCTCGCCGGGTTCATCCAGGGCGCGCTGGCCAACGCCGAGTTCGTCGCCGACCTGGGCGAATTCGTCGCGCCGCTGATCTGGCCCGGACGAGTCAACTCGCTCGCCCAGACCCTGATCAAGCTGACCGCGCCGGGCGTGCCCGATTTCTACCAGGGCAGCGAACTGTGGTCGCTGACGCTGGTCGATCCCGACAACCGCCGCCCGATCGATTACGAACTGCGCCGCCGCCTGCTCGCCGAATTGCGCTGCGCGACGGCCGCGCAGGTGCTCGCGCGGGCTGACGAGGGTTTGCCGAAAATGTGGGTGATCCGCAATGCGCTCGCCCTGCGCCGCCGTCGCCCCGGTCTGTTCGGGCCCGCGGCCGCGTATCATCCGCTGCGCGCGCGCGGCACGCGGGCCGACCACGTGATCGCGTTCAGCCGCGGCGACGGCGCGATCACGATCGTGCCGCGGCTGCCTTTGCGCCTCGCCGGCAAGTGGGAAGAGACCACGCTCGAATTGCCGGGCGGGCGATGGTCCGACGAATTTACCGGCGCAAGCTATGCCGGCGAAGTTCCGCTCGCGGCCTTGCTCGGGCAATTTCCGGTCGGACTGCTTTCGCGCGAGGCGTCCACGCCGTAAGCTTTGCACGATGGTCATCCGGGTATGGGCGCCGCACGCTGGCCGCGTTGAACTGGCGATCGCCAGCGAGCGCATCGCAATGACCCTCGGCGACCGCGGATGGTGGCTCGCCGACCCGCCGGCGGCTGTGGCTGGTGCCGATTACGCCTTCCTCCTCGACGGCGCCGAGCCGCCGATTCCCGACCCGCGATCAAACTGGCAGCCGGCCGGAGTGCATGGTCCGTCGCGCCTCGTCGACCATGCGTCGTTTCGCTGGAGCGACGCGGGCTGGAACGCGCCGGCTCTGGAGGCGGCGGTAATCTACGAACTGCACGTCGGCACCTTTACGCCGGCCGGCACCTTCGACGCGGCGATCGAGCGCCTGCGCCATCTGGTCGATCTCGGCGTGACCCACGTGGAACTGATGCCGGTGGCGGAATTTCCCGGCAATCGCGGATGGGGCTACGACGGCGTCGATCTCTTCGCACCGCATCACAGCTACGGCGGACCCGACGGCCTCAAGCGACTCGCCGACGCCTGCCACGCCCATCGCCTGGCGATCCTGATCGACGTGGTCTACAACCATCTCGGTCCCGACGGCAACTATCTGCCGCGCTTCGGTCCCTATCTGACGGACCGCTATTCGACGCCGTGGGGCGACGCGATCAATTTCGACGATCGCGGCAGCGACGAGGTGCGGCGGTTCTTCTGCGACAACGCGCAGATGTGGCTGCGCGACTATCATGCCGACGGCCTGCGCATCGACGCGGTCCACGCGATCAGCGACAACTCGGCGCGGCATTTGCTCGAGCAACTCGCCGAGGAGACCGCCGCGCTCGAACAGCGGCTCGGCCGCCGCCTCGTGCTGATCGCCGAGAGCGACGCCAACGACCCGCGCATCGTGCGCCCGCCCGAACTTGGCGGCTACGGCATCGGGGCGCAATGGAGCGACGATCTCCATCACGCGCTGCACAGCGTGCTGACCGGAGAGCGCACCGGCTACTATGCCGACTTCGGCACCGTGGCCGACCTGGCCAAGGCGATTACCCGGGCGTTTGTCTACGATGGCCGCCATTCCGCCTTTCGCGGGCGGCGCCACGGACGCTGGCCTGCCGGAATCTCGGGCAATCGCTTTCTCGGCTACCTGCAGACCCACGATCAAGTAGGTAATCGCGCGCAGGGCGAGCGCACCGCGCGCCTCATGAGTCTCGGGCGGCTCAAGATTGGCGCGGCGATCGTCATCACGGCACCATTTATTCCGATGATTTTCGCGGGCGAGGAATGGGCCGCGTCGACGCCGTTTCTCTACTTCACCGGGCACGACAACCCTGACCTCGCGCGGGCCGTCAGCGAGGGCCGCAAGCGCAGCTTTGCGGCAGCGGGCGGGGCGATCGGCGAGGTTCCCGATCCGCAGGCACCCGCGACTTTCGCCCGCAGCAAACTCCTATGGTCCGAAGTCGCGAGCCCGCCGCATAACGAGATCCTCGCGTGGTATCGCGAACTGCTGAGCCTGCGCGCCGCCACGCCCGAACTGCGCGACGGCCGGCTCGACCTGGTCAAGGTGCAATTCGACGAGGCGGCGCGCTGGCTTACGATCACCCGCGGCGCGATCACGCTGGCGTGCAATCTCGCCGATCGCACACAACCGGTAGCGCTCGGCGATCGCGCGCCGCGGCGGATCGTGATGGCGTCGGACCCGCGCATTACTCTGTCCGGCGCGACCGTGGATCTGCCACCGGATACCGTCGCGATCGTGCGCACCAGTTAGCGCGGCCGACCCGCGATCGCGCACTGACTATGGTTGCGTGGGAGCTAAGTAGCCGGCGGCGCATCTCAGTCGGGCAATATCAAATAGAAATATAGGCGTGATGGTGCTGTGGAGAACGTGGCTAGCCGAGGCCATTGGTGCCCTGGAGCACGGGCACAGGCGAATGCTGATGGACTATTCGGCGATGATAGTGAGACGCTAATGAAGCGATGGTCCCGCAATTGAACGGCGCCGCCAGAGCCTCTGAAGTGAACTAGTCAGTGCGGCGCGGCGACGAAGTATTGAACGAGACAGCATCGGAACCGTTCGTCAATCGTAATTGACAAGGAGTATACATCATGGTTCTTTTCACTAATCGAGCCGCGCGCGCGGCGGGTGCGGCGGTAACCTTTCTCGGCGCCATAGCCCTCGCGAGCCCTGCGTTCGCGGCCTCGCAGGAAGTTACGATACCGCCCGCGCCGCATCGGGCGATGGCGATGTCGCCGATGGCGTCGGAACCTGCCGGAATGACCGCGGTCGAAGCCCGCATCAAGGATTTGCACGAAAAGCTCCACATTACCGCCGCGCAGAAGCCGCAATGGGACGATCTGACCCAGGTGATGCGCTCTAATGCGCAGGCGATGGTCGATCTGCAGAAGCAGCGCACCGCAAACGCGCAGTCGATGAGCGCGGTTGACGTGGTTAAATCCTACGAATCGGTAATCGAAGCGCATGAAGCTGGAATGAAGAAATTCGTTCCGCCGTTTGAGGCCCTGTACAACACGATGTCGGACACGCAGAAGAAGACCGCCGACTCGCTGTTCCGCCGCCGTGAAAAGGCGTCGGCCGCAAAACAGACCGCTTCGAGCAACTAAAGCGGAAATCGATTACGCGAGGAAGTATTAATATGGAAGTGTCACTAAAGCCCGAAGTTAACTCGCGCTCGAAGGCCGTCAGGATCGCTGCGGCCGTCGGGTTTGCGCTCGTGATTGGCAGTTTCGCCGTCGGGCCGGCCCGCGCCGACGAACACGGCCATGACCATCACGGCTACTATCAACATCACGGTAACGAGCATCACGGCTATAACCGCGGCTATCGGGGCGGCTATGCGCGACGGCCAGTGAATAACTATTACGCGCCGGAGCCGAATTACTACTCGGAGCCAGAGCCGTATGAATATAATAATTCGCCAAGATACGAGTCACCCGTGAGCCATGGTCTCGATATGTTTTTTGGCCGGTGATAAACCACCGCACTCGACGGTAGTGTCCTAATCCGAAATTAGGACACTACCCGGACGAATCGAGCACCGGTTAAAATCCGGGCATGACCTTTTCCCCGCACCGATACGCTATCGCACGAAAGACCGATGCCACTGCATGCTGGCGGACGGCTCGAAGCCGACTGGGCGTATTTAATCTATTCTAGGCTGTAGCGGCCGCCATTAGTCTGCATAATGCCGATGTCATCATCGCGATAGTGCGGCGAGCAATAGTCATCGACCGCAAACGCATTCTCCCAGCCATTATCTACCGCTTTCGCAAGGCGAACTCCGCATCAGCGTGATATTCATCCCTGTCCCGGCGCACTCATATAAAGCGTTGGCGATCGCTCGAACAAGCGATAAACTACGGCACGGACAGATCTCTATGTGAGACTCTGTAAGCGAGATTAGAGTCGGCCTATGTTACAAATGAGTGAGAATCGCCATGAGCGCTTCCGGCGCCTCGCCGCAACCGGCTTACCTGGTCGTGGACGCGCAGCGGCGGCCACCTCGCTCATTCAACTACTAGCGTGCCTATTTCGCTCCTCTTTAACCTAGGGTATAGATTGAAGTCTGATGGAGTACTATCAGTACTTTCGCCTTGACGGTCCTCCTTTCCAGCCCGCGTCTCCTCATAGCGCGGTCTATTTCAGCCCGACACATCTTCAGGGCCTCGCCACGCTCGAATCGGGCCTGACCACTGATCTGAGCGGACTGACCCTGCTGACGGGCGAAGCCGGGATCGGCAAAACCACGCTGATCTATTCCCTGCTGCAGCGCGACTTCAAGCGCGCCCGAATCGCGCATATCGACGACCCCAAGCTCTCGTTCCTGGAGATGCTGCAGGTCGTTCTTTCGCAGCTCAATCTTTATTCCGCCGGATCGACCAAACTCGATTACCTCAAAGTGCTGGACCATTTGCTGGACCTGCACGGCAAGGAGGAACGGATCGCGATCGTGGTCGACGAAGCCCAGGCGCTGAGCGACGACGTATTGGAGGAGTTGCGGCTGCTGTCCAATCGCGGGCAGCGCGAGGACCGGGTCCTGCAGCTCATCCTGGTTGGCCAGCCGGAACTCGCCGAGCGTTTGAAGAGGCCGGAACTGCGTCAACTGAATCAGCGTATTTCGTCCCGCGGGACGCTCAAGCCGTTGACCACCGCGGAGGCGATCATGTACGTCGAGTGCCGGCTCAATGTTCAAGGAGGCAAATCCTCGGCAATCTTCGAGCCGCACGCCTTGAACCATCTGCTTAAGCGGAGCGACGGCATCCCGCGTAAAATCAATATGCTCTGCCATAGCGCGATGATGGCAGCGTTTTATGCGGGGGATCGAAAAATCACCGTCAGGCTCGCAAAGAAAATTGCCGCCGATTACCACGACTCGGTCGGAATCACGAAGCCGAGAGCTGGCGCGCGGCGTCTGGTGATGTCCGCGCTGATCGCGGCTGTGGCGCTGGCGTCGCTTTTGGCGGTGGGCATTCTCTATCCGAAGTTCTGGTCGGATTTATTTGGCTATCGCAGCGCCGCAACCGACGATGCGGACGAACTGCCTGCTCAGCCAGTCGCGATTGCCAGGCACCTCAAAAAAGACCAGCACTTCGCTGCCGTCAACCAGGCGGGATCCGGCGCGAAGCTTCAAATTGTCACTAATGCCGCGCCCCATCTGGTCGAACCGCAGGCATCGATTGCCCTCGGAGCCGTGCCACTCGCGGCATCCGGTGGCGACCCTGCCGGTCCGGCAACCGCTCCGGGAATGCCGACCCTGCCAACCGCACCGGCCGCGGCCGCCGCCAGTGCCGGGATTCAGAAACAGATTGGAGTAGCCGCGGCGCCGGCGCCTCGCAGTCAAATCACTGTGAAGTTCGGTGATACGCTCGAGGATATTGCCATTCGTTATCTCGGATCGAAGTCCGGAATGGATGAACTCATCAAAGCAAATCCACAACTGACCAATATCGATCAATTAAGGGTCGGACAGATCATCTACCTGCCGCACAGCTTCAATGCGAAGGCTGCGCACGATCAGGCCTTGATCGCGCGTCCCGCCGCGAACGTCAACGACTCGCCGGAGTGACAATCTCCGCCACCGCCTCGCGCCTCTTGATCGGGGAAGCGCCCGACTTCCGATCGCCGATCAAAAACGGCGGCCATCCGAATTCCGGATGGCCGCCGCACTGACGGTAGATTAGGGCGATGCGATCAGCCGCAGCTTGACTGCATCAGACGCCGCAGCCTGGCAACGATAAGCCGGTGGCCGGCGCGAAATTCATCTTCAGGTTCGGGCCGGTCGTGAGACCATAGTCGCAAATCATTGCGCCGTTGATCGTCACGCCGCTGCCCAGAGTACAGGTGTCGCCACCATGCACCGTGCCGTAAATCACGCTCGAATTGTTGATAAAAACCGAAGGCGGGGACGCCGGGGGGTTAAATCCGGCAGGTTCGGTGGTCGTCGTGATAAACACATTCTGGGCCATCAACCCGCCCTGCAGAACGATTTTCGCGCCGAATCCCATGCTGAAGCTTCCCGCAGTTTCGAGAATCACGCTGTCGGTACTTCCGCCTTTGAGAATCAACACCGAGGAATTTCCCATCGCGACGCTGGGCGTGCTGATGACGTTAAGGCCGGCGGATAGGGCGATCGTCTGGGTCTTGCCGGCTGCCGGAGCGATTGCCGCGATCGACTGCGTCGGGGCCTCGCAGGAGACCGCCTGATCGAAGTTCTCCTCCTGATCGACCGCGTTGCCGATCATCGTAATATCCGGATTGGTATTCGTGGTGTCCTGGCTGCCGCAGGTCGCGCCGCTACCCAGGGTGATCGCACCACCGTCCGTTACACACGCCCCCAGCACATGAGCGTAGTTGGCCAGCGAAATCGTCGCGCCGGGGCCGTTCTCGAACAGCGTGGCGATTACGTCGCCATTGATCTTCGTGTTGTTGCCACCAATTTTGATGTTGCTGTAGGTGGCGCCGACGTTCGTACTCACCCCGAGGATCACCGCACTATTGCCCAGCGTCATCGGGCCGGCATCGGAGAGCAACGCAAAATTGGCCGCGGCCCCCAACGTCACTCCCTGCGCATTGGCGATGCCGGCCAGCGCGAGACACCAGATTGCTACGCTTCCGGCGAAAACCGCAGACCATCCGAATTTAACTGACTTCTTCAATGGGGTCATCTCACGCCCTCCTCATAGACTGATTACCGGCTATCGCTTGCGACACCACTCTATCGATGTCACAAAGCCACTCCATCTCGTGCACCGTGCGATAATTGCAGAAACGCCGCGCTCGTAAAAGCGCTTCCGATCATTTCGACGGGCCAATGATTGACAAACCTCATAATTTAATCTTATTGTAGCATTGTTATGTTTTACAAGGCATTCGCGTACTGAGTTAGGACATCGGATGCCCGTGTCCATCTGTATTGATGCTCACGCGATTTGACGCATCGACCTATTATCCAAGCCTTTGTTAATACTTGACTCATATCAAGTTAGCGATACATTGCAATGCAGCAGTGTTGCGGGACGTACCGCCATTTCCGCCGCTTCATGACGGAAATGTCCTGACCGATGATTTCCAACCGATGTCAGTTAATAGCAAAAAGATAAGACCTAGAGATGGCGCGGATGGCCGGTTCAAAGCGCCCACCCGGATGGGCGGCTGCGCGACGCCGGCCCATCTATCGCTGCGGCTACGCGTACCGTCGCGGCGTCGCGCCGGATTACTCGCGCCGGACCGGGTGGGTTGGAGCGTTCTGGCAATTTTTGCGCTGGCCGCCTGCACCTCCGCCAATGCGCCATCGACGGCGCTTCCGGTGGCCAATCCGGCGACGATGAGCGCCAGCGCCGAACCGGCCGAAGCCCCCGCGCAGCCGACAGATACTGCGCATAGTCCGCAGTCCGTGGCGGCCGCGAACGCGGCCATCACCAGCTATACAGAAGACCCCGCAGGTGAACTTAACAGGCTTTGGGCGCAGCGCGAGCGCGAAAAGAGCGGCGACTTTGCACTCGGACCAGGCGATCTTATCAATCTTTCATGCCCCGACGACGACGAATTCAACGGTCAGTACCGGATTTCCGGCGAGGGCGATATCAGCCTGCCGCTGGTGGGCACGGTCAAGGCCGCGGGTCTCACCCAGGACGCGCTGAAGGCGGACTTGGAGCATCGTCTCAAGCATTATCTGCGCAATCCCCAGGTCAATCTGCTGGTCGGCGACTATCGGAGCCGCCAGGTTGGTGTTTTCGGCGCGGTGACGAAGCCCGGGGTCTACGATCTGGCGGGTCCCACCGACACGATGCAGAACATGATCTCGCTCGCGGGCGGAGTCGCGACCGACGCTTCATCCCGGATTTACTTCAAACCGGGGCCCCCCGCGAACGCTGACTCGTCGCCGCTGCAGGAGCCGGTGGTAACGCCGCTTTCGCCGACCGATTACCAGAATTCGATCGTGGTGGATACTGACGACGCCACCGGCCGCAGCTTTTTGGGACTGCCGGCGCGTCCCGGCGACGTGATCAATGTTGCCGTCGACGGCCAGGTGATGGTTGACGGCTGGGTGGCCAAGCCCGGGTCGTATCCGATCTCGCGCGATCTGAAGGTGCTCGGTGCGGTCGCCGCCGCCGGCGGCGCGTTGTATCCGGCCAATGAGGACGACGTAAAGATCATACGCAAGAGCGCCCAGGGTCAGCAGATCATGCTGGTCAACCTGAACCGCGTGTCGGCCGGCGAGGCGCCGGACGTCGTGGTGCAGGACGGCGATGTGGTCGAAGTGACATACTCGAACGCCAAGATTGTTCCCTACGGCATCTTTGAGGCCGTGACCCAGATGTTCCGCGCGGGAGCGTACTTCGTACCGTAGCGACTTCCAAAGACGTTGCGGATGATCGAGGTGGAGGGGGGGGAGCATACGAATAGTCCGGTCATTGGAGTCCAAGGGGGCGGAAGCACGACACTATGTCGTTACTGATAAAACAGTGAGAAATATTCCACAGGAAAACCGCAAGGGCCTGTTTCTGCTTGGTCCCGAAGACGAGACGCTGTCGGGCCATTGGCTCGGCAATGATCAGGAGTCGGCCTCGCTGGGACATTTTTTGCTGGTCCTCAAACGGCGCCGCCGCCTGATCGCGGGCTTTACGCTGGCGACCGTCGCGATCACCGCCGTGGTCGTGTTCTTCCTGCTGCGGCCGATGTACCGGGCGAGCACCGACGTGCTGATCGAGCGCAACGCGCCGCAGGTGCTCGACGCGCAGGAAGGCCTGTTCTCGCCCGACATCCTCGACAGCCAGCACGATTTTTACAAAACGCAGGAAGACCTGCTGGGGAGCCAGGTGCTCGCCGCCGAGGTGATCAGGGAACTGGATCTCGGCCACAACCAGGCTTTCCTCAAGCCCTACCTGGGCGGCGTGCCCGGATGGGTCGCCGACCAGATCAGACTATTATACTACAAAGTGTTTCCGGTGACCAAAACGCCGGATTCGGCCAATCCGCTGCACGTCGATTTCGGGCTGATCAAGCGCTACCAGGCGCGCCTGACGATCGTGCCGGCGCTCAATTCGCGTATGATGTTGATCTCGTTTCTGACGCCCGATCCGGTGCTCTCGGCGCGGATCGCGGACGCGCACGCGCAGGCCTATATCAGGGAAGGCCTGAAGCTGCGCACCGATCCGGGCGAAGAGGCCGAGCAGTTCCTGCACGAAAAGCTCGCCGAAATCGAGCAGAAGCTCAGGGAATCCGAGATCAGCCTCAATAATTACCGGCGCCAGAACGGCCTGATCTATCTCAACGACAACGATGAAGAGAGCGGGCAGGCGGCGGGCGGCGGCCATCGCACGGAGGCGATTCAGCGGCTCGGCGACCTGAGCAATCTGCTGGCCGGCGCCGAAGCCGACCGCATCGCGCAGGAGGCGCAGGCGCAACTCGTGCAGCGCCACGACTATGGCGCGCTGCCGGCGGTCGTGCAGAGCCCGCTGATCCAGAATCTCAAGGAGCAACTGGCGACGCTCGAAAGCCAGGAGGCTTCGCTCGCCAGCACCTACATGCCCGACCATCCCAAGCTGATGAAAGCGCATGCGGAGACCGAAGAGGTGCGCACGCGGCTCACGCACGAAATGCAGAATATCGCGACCGCCACCCAGGAATCCTATCTGGCGGCGCAGGCCAAAGAGCAGGACCTCAAGGACGCCATCGACAAGCTCACGACCACCGAGATGAAGCTCAAGGATGCCGGCGTCGAAGACGCCATCCTGTCGCGCCAGGTCGAGACCAACCGCGAACTCTACCAGGGCGTCCTGCAGCGGATGAAGGAAATGGGCATGGAGGCGCAGTTGCGGGCCTCGAACGTGTCGGTGATCGACCCCGCGATTCCGCCCATCGCGCCCGCGATTCCCAAAAAGGCGCTGAGCCTGATGCTCAGCGTGATCGTCGGATTGATCGGCGGAGTCGGCCTGGCCCTGACCTATGAATACCTCGACAATACGCTCACCACACCGGGTGAGGTCGAGGCCGTGCTGCGCCTGCCCAACCTGACGGTGGTGCCGGATTTCGCGACCCTGGCCAGGGGCGAGAAGCTGCCGCCCGCAATCGCGCAGACCAACGGGGCGGCCAACGGCGCAGGGCTCGTGCCGACCGACTCATCGGACCGGCTGCCGACGCTGTCGTCGCGCCCGCTGTCCGCCGCGACCGAAGCCTATCGCACGCTGTGCACCAATATCGTGTTGTCGCAGCCGGACCGGCCGCCGCGCACGATGGTCTTTACCAGCACGCGCCAGGGCGAAGGCAAAACCGTGACGATCCTGAATACCGCGGTGGCGTTCGCGCAGGCCGGGCGTCGCGTGCTTGTGATCGACGCCGACTTGCGGCGCGCCCAATGCCATCGCGTGCTGGGCGTCGAAAACGGCAGCGGCTTGACTGAAGTGCTGACCGGGCAGAACGACCCGGCGCAACTGATTCGCCGGGTGGTCGACGGGCAAGGCAAGGGCGGCGTGTGGCTGCTCAGCGCGGGCTTGCGGCCACCGAATCCGGGCGCGCTGATTGGCTCGCGGCGGATGCAGGAAGTGATCGAGCAGGTGCGCGATCAGTTCGACCACGTGCTGATCGATACCTGTCCGCTGGTGCCGATGAGCGACGCGGTGATTCTGTCGACGCTGGTCGACGGCGTGGTCGTCGTGGTGCGGGCGGGCGAGACCCCGCGCACTGTGGTGCGCGACGCGGTGGTCCATCTGACCCGCGCGCGGGCCTGGATGATCGGCGTGGTGCTCAATCGGGTGGATCTGAAAACCAGCGATTACGCCCACTACTTTTATCGCTATTACTCGCCCACTTACGAGGTAGATTCGCGCCCGGAGGCGTGACCGGAATGACGAGCGGCCCGGGCGCCGGCGGGTTTACCCAACTGCCGGGGATGACGAAAGACCGCGATGCTGATTTCGGATCTTTGGAGGAAAGGATAATGATTGCGCTGAGCGAGAAACGGATAGTGGTCACCGGTGGTTCGGGCTTCCTGGGCAGCCACGTGGTTGAACGACTGCGTGCGCAGGGCTGCCGGAAGCTGTTCGTACCGCGATCGGCGCAGTACAACCTTTGCCGCCAGAGCGAGATTGCGCGGATGCTCGAGGAGGCGCGGCCGGAGGTCATTATCCATCTGGCGGCGGTGGTTGGCGGAATCGGCGCCAATCGCGAGAATCCCGGCCGTTTTTATTACGAAAACCTGATCATGGGCGCCGAACTGATGGAACAGGCGCGCCGCGCCGGGGTCGCCAAATTCGTCGCCGTCGGTACGGTCTGCGCCTATCCTAAATTTGCCGCCGTGCCCTTTCGCGAGGACGACCTCTGGTCGGGCTACCCCGAGGAGACCAACGCGCCTTACGGACTGGCGAAGAAAATGCTGCTGGTGCAGGCCCAGGCCTATCGCCAGCAATACGGTTTCAACGCGATCTACCTTCTGCCGGTCAATCTCTATGGTCCGCGCGACTCGTTCGATCCGGCGAAATCCCACGTTATCCCCGCGCTGATCAAAAAATGCGTGGACGCGGTCGATCGCGGTGCCGACGAAATCGAAGTGTGGGGCACCGGCGCGGCGAGCCGCGAATTTCTTTATGTCGAAGACTGCGCCGAAGCGATCACGCTGGCCTCCGCACGTTATGACGGCGCCGATCCGATCAATCTCGGCGCCGGCAGCGAAATCAAAATCCGCGACCTGGTCGGCCTGATTGCGGATTTGTGCGGGTTCAAGGGGCGGATCGTGTGGAACGCCGACAAACCCGACGGACAGCCGCGCCGCTGCCTTGAGGTCACCCGGGCCGAGCGCGAGTTCGGCTTCAAGGCGACGACCGAATTCCGTGACGGTTTAAGCCGCACGATCGACTGGTACCAGGCCGCGCGTCAGTCCGTCGAGAGCGAAGAGCATGCGGGCGGTCAGGCGGCCGCGGGCCGCTGATGACCACCCGGCCGATCACCTGGCCCGGAGCCGAGCGGAGTCCGCTTTGCCCGGGAGCCGAGCGGAGTCCGCTTTGCCCGGGAGCCGAGCGGAGTCCGCTTTGAATCTGGATTCGGCAATACCTGATGCGGCGATACCGAAGACGTCCGCCAGCGCGCCGCCGCGCGCCAATATCCTGGGTGTCCCGATCGACGCGATCGACCTGCCGACCGCGGTCAATTCGATCGACGGATGGATTACCCGGCGCGAGCGGCATTACGTCTGCGTATGCAACGTGCACACCGTGATGGAGTGCCAGCGGGACGAAGCGATCCGCCAGGTCTACAATCAGGCTGGCATGGTCACGCCCGACGGTATGCCGCTGGTATGGGTCAGCCGCCTGATGGGCTTCGGCGGTGTCGGACGGGTCTATGGTCCCGACCTCACGCTCGCGACCTTGGCCCGTTCGCTCGAGCGCGGCTGGAGCCATTTTTTTTACGGCGGCGCGCCCGGGGTGGCGGAGAAGCTGGCGGCGCGGATGACGGCGCGGTTTCCGGAATTGAAGATCGCGGGCCTCATCAGTCCGCCGTTTCGGCCGCTCACAGCGCAAGAAGACGATGCCGACGTGCGGCGCATCAACGAGTCCGGCGCGGACATCGTATGGGTGGGAATCGGCGCGCCACGCCAGGAGCAATGGATGGCCAGCCATCGCGCACGCCTCGACGCCGCGGTGCTGATTGGGATAGGCGCGGCGTTCGACTTTCTGTCCGACACCAAGCGGCAGGCGCCGCGCTGGATGATGCGCAGCGGCCTGGAATGGCTGTTTCGGTTCGCTTGCGAACCCCGCCGGCTGTGGCGCCGCTACCTGGTCTACAACTCCATGTTCGTATGGCTGATGCTGATGCAGTTCATGGGCTTGCGCGGCGGTGCCCGTGCCCGGACTCAGGCCGACGCCGAATGATCGCCGCGGACTAAAGAAACTCGATTCAGGACTCAAATATCGGAACGCGTACTCATTATTAGACCGCATCAATGATTAACCGGGAAAAATCCGAATATTCCGCGCTGTTCGCCGACGCCGAAGCGCGTGGCGCGCAGGCCGTGATTCCCGCTTCATGGGACGCAGTGCGGGTCTACGCGCACGATTGGCCGACCTTCGCCCGCGTCGCGATTCTGCTGCTGGTGGACCTGCTGGCGCTGGTGTTGTCGGCGGGCGCGGCTTATGGTTTTTGGGCCTACGGGGTGCTCGATCAGCCGATCAATCTCTACAAACTGCTGTTCGCCTTTATCCTGCTGGTGCCGATCGGCTATGCGGCCGCCGGCCTCTATCCCGGATTCGGGATCGGCGCGCCGGAGGCCTTTCGCCGTTTATGCCTGAGCAACGCCGGCGCATTCCTGGTAATCGCGGACCTGGTCTTTCTGCTTAAGCTGCCGGCGCATTATTCGCGCATGGCCTTCGTAATCACATTTTGCGCGAGCCTGGTGCTGGTACCCACCGGCCGGCTGGTGGCGGTGTCGATCACCGACCACTGGGCCTGGTGGCGCAAACCGGCGATCCTGATCGGCTCGGCCGCCTGGGCGGCGGCGACCGCCGATCTGCTCAACCGGCGCCGCGCCTTCGGCTACAAACCGATCGGCGTAATCGTCGGCGGCCTGGTCAAGCGCGCCGACGCTGCCGGATGCGAAATGCCGCCCCCGACGGCGGCGATGCTGCGTCTGGCCGAGCAGGGGCGCTGCGCCGTGATCGTTCAGCAGGACCGCGGGAACCACGACCTCGCTACGCTGGTGCGCCGTTTCCGCCACGTGATGGTCCTGATGGAGGATTTCGAGGGACTGCCGATCGAGAACTCGCGCCTGCTGAATTTCGGCAGCATGATGGGTTTGCAGTTCACCAACAACCTGATGGTGCGGCGCAACTGGCTTATCAAGCGCACGCTTGACACGCTGATCGGGGGCGCCTTGCTGCTCGCCGCGCTGCCGATTATCGCGCTGGCGGCGGGACTGATCCTGATCTGCGACGGCGCTCCGATCTTCTACAGCCAGGAGCGCGAAGGCCGCGCCGGCCGTATCATCAAGGTCTTGAAGCTGCGCACCATGTGTCGTGACAGCGAGCGCAAGCTCGCCGAGGCGCTGGCCGCCGATCCGGCCTTGCGCCAGCAATGGGACGAGCGCTGCAAGCTGGTGCATGACCCGCGCGTGATTCCGGTAATCGGATCGCTCCTGCGCCGCTTCAGTATCGACGAACTGCCGCAGCTCTGGAGCGTGGCGCGGGGCGAGATGAGCCTGGTCGGGCCGCGGCCGTTCCCGGAGTACCATCTGCGGCGCTATCCGGAGGAATATCGCAAGCTGCGGCGCCAGTTGCGCCCCGGCCTGACCGGACTGTGCCAGGTGATGGTACGCAGCGACAGCGACCTCGAGGCGCAGCGGCGCTTCGACACCTACTACATCTGCAATTGGTCGGTGTGGCTCGACCTCTACATTATGGCGCGCACGTTCTGGGCGGTGCTCACGTCGCGAGGCGCATACTGACTGATGACGGGCATTAGTCAGCCGAACCATACATGAGCGCGTCCTGTAGTGCGGCGGAAAAGCTGATCGCGCCGCCGGCGGTGAAAGCGTCGGGCGCGGCGACCCGATGGTTGCGCCGCGACGGCTTCGCCATCCTCGATCAGGCGCTCTTCTACGGCGCCAATTTCACCATAAACATCCTGCTGGCGCGCTGGCTGCACGCGACCGCTTACGGCGCCTATGCGGTGGCGCTCTCGGTCTTCTTCCTCACCGCCTCGCTGCATACCGCGGTGCTGACCGAGCCGATGATGGTCTATGGTGCGCGCAAGTACGCGCGCCAGTTTCCGCAGTATGTCGGCCTGCTGCTCAAAGTTCACTGGGCGCTGGCGGCGCTGGCGGCGGGCGCGCTCGCGCTCGGAGCGGTGATCGTCGGCCATGCGCATGCGCCCGAGATGGCGCTGGCGCTATGGGGCATCGCGGCGGCGGCGGCCTTTGTGCTACTCGCCTGGTTCGTGCGGCCGGCCTGTTATGTACGCGGCCAGGCGCAATGGGCGGCGCTGGGTTCGGCCGTCTACGCGCTGACCATCGTGAGCCTGCTGTGCCTCCTGCAACGCCATCATATGCTCTCGGTGCTGACCGCGTTTCTGGCCACCGGGCTCGCGGCGATGCTCGGGTCGATCGTTACGATCGCGTTCCTCAAGCCGCAATGGAGCGCCACCGGGGCGGACGTGGTCTCACCGCGCAGCGTGCTGCGCGACCATTGGCAATACGGGAGCTGGAATGCGATCGCGACCATCGCGCAATGGTCGTCGAGCCAGATTCTGCTGGTCATGACGCCGCTCTTTCTCGGCCTCAAGGCGGCCGCCGCGATTAGCGTCGTGGCCAATCTGATGCGCCCGTTGTTCCCGATGATTCGTTCGATCACGCCGCTGATGCTGCCGTATGTCTCGGCCCATTTCGATCAGCCGGAAAAGGCCCACGAACTGCGCCGCTACCTGACCGGATGGTTTTGCGCATGCGTCGGCGGGTCGCTGGTTTACGGCCTCGGCGTGACGGTCTTTTACGAACAGATCGCGCGCCATTTTTTCGCCAACAAGTATCACGGCTATGCGGAACTGGTATTGCTGTTCGGTCTCGCCTACGCCGCGTCGGCCGCCGTGCAGGTGATGAGCGTGGTGATTCGGGCGGCGGGCGAAACTCGCGTAATCGCAATAATCTGGGCGGTGCCCGGCCTGATGACGGTGTTTCTGTCGGTGCCGGTGCTGCTCGCGGGCAGTTTGAACGGGGTCGCCGCGGTCTTCGCGCTGAGCTACCTCATCGCCCTGGCGATCGCGCTCTGGAAAGGCCTCGAGGCGCTCAATTCCGGGCCGGCGGCGGGCGGCGATCTGACTGCCGGCCCGCCGCTGGAGCAATCCTCCTGATCGCCGGCGCCGGCGATCGAATGCAAACCCCATGGAATCCGTCAAGCGCATCGCCGCCGCCCATCCGCTCGCGCCGGAGCCGTCCGTGAATCCGGCCACGGCGCCGGACCGCGGTGGTGACGGAGCGCTGGCGGCGCTGGGCCGCCGCTTCGCGCGCGATCAGGTGGACTATTGCGTGCTCCACGGATGGGGCCAGCTACCAGCCTGGAGCGGCGGCGATTTTGACCTCGCGATCGATCCGCGCCACCTCGAGGTGATTGAAGCCGCGCTCGAAGCCGATTGCCAGGGCCGCATCGTGCAGTTGCTGCAGCACGAGGCCACCGGCTTTTTCTTCGTCGCGCGCTGCGACGGCGAGCCCGGCTTCACCCTGGTTGACGCGGCTACCGACTACCGCCGCGATGGCCTCATCTATCTTTCGACCGCACGGCTACTGGCGGGCGCGCGCGACTGGAACGGCTTCCGGGTGGCCGCCCCGGCAGTCGAGTTCGCCTACTTGCTGATCAAGAAAATCTCCAAGCTGTCGATCCCGGCGCATCAGCGGGAACGGCTGGCGGAACTACGCGGCACGCTCGGCGCCGAAGCCGCTGAAATCGCGCGCGATCTGTTCGGCGCGGTGCCCGGCGCGCGGCTTATCGAATGGATCGACGCGCGGCGCTGGGAGCCGCTCGACGCGGACATCGCCGGCCTGCGGCGGGCGCTGCGGCGGCGCGTGATCCGCCGCGATCCGCTCGCGCCGATACGTTACTGGTGGCCCGAACTCGGCCGTCAATGGCGGCGCTGGCGTAATCCGTCAGGCCTGCTGGTGGCCGTGCTCGGACCGGACGGCGCGGGCAAGAGCACGTTGATCGAGGGCCTGCGGAGCAATCTGGGCGGCGCCTTCAGGCATACCAGTTCGTTCCATTTGCGGCCCGCCGTGCTGGGGCGCGGCACCACCGGACCGCCGGTCACCGATCCGCATGGCGCGCCGCCGCGCGCGCGCGCCGCTTCGGCGGCCAAAATTGCCCTCTACGTCGCGCAATATATTCTCGGCTATGCCGTGCGGCTGCGCCCCGCGCTGGCGCATACCACGCTGATTTTTTCGGATCGCTACTTCGACGATCTGATCGTCGATCCCCGGCGCTATCGCTATGGCGGCCCGGCGTGGTGGTTGCGAATGGCCCGGCGGATCGTGCCGCGCCCCGATCTGTGGCTCGTGCTCGACGTGCCGGAACCGGCTCTGCTCGCGCGCAAGCAGGAGGTTGCGGCCGCGGAATTGACCCGCCAGCGCCGGGCCTATCGCGATCTCGCCGCCGAATTGCCCAACGCCTTTGTGGTGGACGGCGCGAACGATCCGGGTCAGGTGGCGCGCGAGGCCGCCGAGGTCTGCCTCGATCATTTGCATACCCGTTATTGGGCGCGCCGCGCGCGATCGCCGCTAGGTTCGCGCGCGCGTGATCTCGATGGGCTGGCGGCCGTGGTCCTGCGTGCGGGGCAGAGCCGGTTTGCGATCGGCCGCGGGCCGTCGGACGCCGCGCGCGACGCCTCCGACGCCTTTGTCTGGCTCAGGCTGGGCGACGGCCGCGGCTTCCTGCTCCCGCGCGATCGATCGCTCATGGGCCCGGCGCTGGAACTCTACAACGCCCATAGCAGGCGCGGCCGCGCGGTCAAGACGATGCTGCGGGCCGCGGCCGGCCGCCGGCGACTGATCGACCAGCTGCTCGTGCCGGTGGCGGTAATAGCCGGCGCCGCCGGTCCGGTCGTCGCGCCGGTGGGCGAGGCGACGCTCTTCGACCACCTCAGGAAGCTTCTGCACCGCGACGACCTGGGTTTCGCGGTTTCCACCGGCACCCCCGGACCGCATTGCAAGACCGTTATCCAGGTGCTGACCCGGCAGGGCGAGGTCCTCGGCTACGCCAAGGTCGCCGCGAATCCGGCGACCGGCGCGCTCGTGCGCAACGAGGTGGCGACGATCCAGCGCCTCGGCGAACTCGGCCAGCGGGTGTTCGACCTGCCGCGGCTGCTGACCGCCGGCCAATGGAACGGCAATCCGTTCAGCCTGCAATCCGCACCCGCCATCCGGGCTGCGGCGGCGCCCGATCCCTTCGGCGCGGAGTACCTCGACATCATCTGCCAGTTGAGCGCGATCGATAGCGCCCGCGGCGCCCTCGAGCAGAGCGGCTTCTGGCGCGGCCTGACCGGACGGATCCGCGCCGTGCGCCATCCCTACTTCCGCCGCGTGCTCGACCATGCGGCGGCATGGCTCGCCGAGCGGATGGGCAAGCAGATCATCGTCTGCCATCTGTCGCATGGCGACTTTGCCCCGTGGAACGTGCGGCGGCTGGACGGCAAGCTCTACGTCTTCGATTGGGAATACTCGAGCCGCGAAACTCCGGCGGGCTGGGATCTCTGTCATTTCTTCACCCAGACGTTGACCCTGCTGCGCCACTATTCGCCGGCCCGGGTCTGGCGCGAGTTCGGCGCGGACGGCGAGGCGGCGCGCTGGGCCGGCGCCTATCTGGACCGCGTCGAGCTCGATCGCGGCCTGCTCAAACCGCTTTACCTGTTGTACCTGGCGGGCGAACTCGCCACCTATGCCGACGAACGGGCCGCCGACCTGGGCAAGCTGCGGCGGCTGGCGATGCTGATCAACCTGGCGGTGGCCGATCCGGAGGCGGACCGATGAGGACGCGCCTCAAGGTTCTGGTCTCGGCCTATTCGTGCGAGCCCGGCAGCGGCTCCGAACCGGGCGTGGGCTGGGATTGGATACGTCAAATCGCGCGCTATCACGACGTCTGGGCGCTTACGCGGGCGAACAATCGCGCGGCGATCGAGCGGGCGATCGCGCGTGAGCCACTGCCCGGGGTGCGCTGGATCTACTACGACCTGCCGTCCTGGGCGCGCTTTTGGAAGCGCGGCAAACGCGGCGTCGCGCTCTATTATTATTTGTGGCAGGCGGCGATTTTTCCGCTGGTCCGCCGCGCCCATCGTGAAACCGGTTTCGATCTGATCCATCATGTGACCTTCGGCAAATACTGGGTGCCCAGCTTTATCAGCCTGCTCGACGTGCCCTTCGTCTGGGGTCCGGTGGGTGGCGCGGAATCGGCGCCCGCGTCCTTTTGGAAGACTTTCAGTTGGCGCGGACGCGCCTATGAGGCCGCGCGCGTGATCGGGCGCGCCGCCGAAGACCTCGATCCGTTCGTGCGGATGACCGCGCGGCGATCGGCGCTGGGCCTGGCCAAGACCGCGGAGACCGCGCGCACCCTCGAACGCCTGGGATGCCGCGTGGCGCGGGTCTGTTCCGAAGTCAGCCTGCCGGCCGCGGAGTTGCGCGCCCTGGGCGCGATCGCGCGCAATGACGAAGCCCCGCTGCAATTTCTCAGCACGGGCCGCCTGCTCCACTGGAAGGGCTTCCATCTGGGACTTGAGGCCTTTGCGCGCTTTGAGCGCGAGTTCGGCGCGGGCCGTTACGTGCTAATCGGGAACGGACCGGAGCGGCGCAACCTCGAACGGATGGCGGCGCGGCTCGGGGTCGCCGGCAAGGTAAGCTTTCGCGGAAATCTGCCGCGTGCGGAGGTCCTCGCCGAACTCGCCCGCAGCCACGTCCTGGTCCATCCGAGCCTGCACGACTCCGGCGGATGGGTCTGTATCGAAGCGATGGCGGCGGGACGTCCGGTGATCTGCCTCGATTGCGGCGGACCGGCCATGCAGGTCACGCCCGAGACCGGCTGCAAAATTCCCGCGGATACGCCCGCCCGTGCGATCGGCGCGATCACCGCCGCGATGCTCGCGCTGGCCCGCGACGCCGGTCTGCGCGAGCGCCTTGGCGAGGGCGGACGGCGCCGGGTCGCGCAGGATTTTCTGTCCGATCACAAGGCGGCGGCGCTCGCCGCGGCGTACGACGAAATCCTCGGGGGCATCGGCGCGGAGGCCGATTCCGCGGCGGCGCCGTCCGCTGGCGCGAGCCGCCAGGGGCGCATGCGATGAGTCTTTCGCGAGCCGAAATCGGCGCCGCCGCGTTCTTCGCCGTCGCGGTGGGATTCGCCTGCGCGCTCGGCCAGTTTGGACTGCTGGGTCTCGCCGCGCTCGTCGCCGCGATCCTCCTCGGATGGTTCATCTTTCAGCGGCCCGAATTGGCGCTCAAGGGGGCGTTTTTCCTGCTGCTGGTGGCGCAAATCAAGTTCCGCTCGCGCGACGCCACTGCGGCGCTCTCCGGGGACATCGACAGCCAGGTCGCCGTCGAACTCGCCCTCTATGCCCTGGTCGCAGGCATCTCGATGATAAATTTCCTCGTCATTCTGAAGCAAAAACTGCAACCGAGCTTCAACGAACGGATGCTGCTGGCGTATGTCGCGATCGCTGTGCTGTCGATCGGCTGGTCTGACGCGCCAAAGCTTACGCTGGTGCGCGCGACCGAATTGGCGATCCTTTATTTGTTCGTGTTCTGCGCGGTGCGCCGGCTCGGGCCGCGCGTACTGCTCGAGACCTTTGGCGGTACGCTGCTGATAACCGTTTTGGTCTGCGCCGGACTGGCGGTGGTTTTTCCCTGGGCCAGCGGCACCCGGATCTCCCATGAGCTGACGGAATTTTCCTGGAATCGCCAGGCGCGCTTTACCTGGTTCGCGATGCAGCCGATTGGCGCCGGCGCCGAGACCGGCGCCGCGATCGTCTTTCTCGCATGCGATGCGTTGGCCACGCGCGGAGGGTGGCGGCGGCGCCTGCTCGGCCTGCCGGTCTGGGCGTACCTGATTCCGCTGTTGGTGATCCTCGCCGCGACCCGCGCCCGCGGCCCGCTGATCGCCACGCTCGCCGCGCTGCTGGTGATTTTGCTGCGCCGCTATTCGCAGATGCGCATCATTTCGTGGGCCGTCCTGCTCACCGCGCTCGTGGCCGGCCTGGCGATTATGAACGTCGGCACCAATTTCATGACGGCGGCCGACGATCTCGCCGGCAATCCCAATGCGGTCATGCTCTTCCTGATGCGCGGCCAGAGCGCGGGCGAGTTCTATTCCATGACCGGGCGCGTCGGCTTATGGGGCGCGGTTTTTTCGCTGTTTACCGCGCAGCCGATCCTCGGCCACGGCTATCTCGGCGCGCGCGCCCTGCTGCTGGAGATTCTGCCCTGGGCCGGCGAGGCGCATAACGCCCTGGCCGAAACGCTGCTCGATCTCGGCGTGGCCGGCTTCGTCGTGGTGTGGCTACCGCTAATCCGCACCGTGGCCGTAAGCCTGAACCGATCGAATCCCGAAAACGGCGATTGGACAAGTTCAACGATCCTTGGGTTTCTGGTTTTTCTGCTGGTCGACGGTATCTCGGATACCTCGTTTACCGGCGCCGTCAGTTACATGCCGGTGATGTTTATGGTCACGATGATCGCCTGCCGGGACGTTCCGGCCCACGCCCGCCAATTCGTCGAGCGGACGCACCAAGGCCGCGCCGCGACCGCCAACGGCGCGCGGCCGGGACGCCGTGCCGCCGCCTTCGCGCCGACCGGCGGATACCAAGGATAGTGGTCACGCGCGGCGCATCCCGATCGCGCGGATCGATGTATTCAGCAGATCAAATTCAACGCCAATGAGGGAGAACCAGCTTGCCTGCTAATCGCCGTCTCAGAATCGGGATCGACGGCCGCAATCTGAAGCGCTACGGCACCGGCTTTATTCGCTATACGGTCGAACTGTGCAAAGCCCTCGATGTGGCTCTGCCCGAGGCCGAGTTTTACGTTTACAGCCCCTTTCCGGTTGAGCTGCCGGTTCAGTCCGACCGCTGGATCGCGCGCGTCGATCCCTGGTCGCTGGGTGGCCGAATCCGCGGCGCGGCGTGGCTCAAAACGCGTCTGGGGTCGCTCTGCCGCAACGATCGGCTCGATTCTTTCTGGGCCACGGTGACCTTTTTCCCCACACTCTCGAGCCGCGTAAAGAAAGTCGCCAGCGTCCACGACATCGTGCATCTGGTGGCGCCGGAATCGATGAGTTTTCGGCTCAATCTGCCACTGTATCTTTTTTTCGCGCGCGATTGCCGGCGCGCGGATGCGATCCTGACTAATTCGCAGGGTACCGCCGATCGTCTTTATGCGACCCTGCGATGCCATACCGACGGTATCGTCCGTCCCGCCGTCTCGGACGACTTCCGGCCGCGCTCGGCGGCCGAGATCCAGGCCTGCCGCGATAAATACGGCATCACCACGCCCTATATCTTCGGCGTCGGCGTTTCGGTTCGCCGCAAGAATGTCGAGGTTCTCATTGAAGCCTTCGCCGCCATGCTCCGCGACGGCGAACTGGCCGGCTATACGCTGGTGTTCGCCGGACCGGGCCGTCCTCAGGACCGCCGGCTGACCGCGATGCTTGAAGCCAATCGGGCGCGGATCAAGATGCTCGGCTATGTGGCCGAGGAGGACCTGCCGGCACTCTATAGTGGCGCCGCGGCCTTTGTCTTTCCCTCGCTGTATGAAGGGTTCGGCATTCCCGTAATGGAAGCGCGCGCCTGCGGTATCCGGGTCGTCGCGACCGATATGCCGGAATTGCGCGAGGCTGGCGGCAAAGGACCCATCTACATCGCGCCGACCGTCGAGGGGGTCCGCACGGGTTTGCCGGCGGCCCTCGCGCGCCCGGCTCCCGCGGCGCTGGCGGAGGGCGACCGCCCGTCATGGATTCGGAGCGTGCAGCCGCTCGCCCACGCGCTTTCCACTTTCGGCTAGATCCGCCTCCAATCGCGACCCTGTGAACGACGCCGCATCGATGCGGCGGTGATGCCGTCGGTCTGGGGACCCGCCCCCGCAGTCTTGTATGTTGACGAGGTGGTACCAGAATCAGAGTTGGTGGTGCGGCAGGCCGGT
>JADEYI010000832.1_pt1 | contig 32685 bp, 37 predicted proteins | sample 8542331 | NCBI WGS metagenome assembly JADEYI01 (sample SAMN16510988, study PRJNA670497) | mine drainage metagenome | isolation source: biofilm near Copperflume 1 | place: Germany: Marsberg coppermine Kilianstollen | collected 2018-02 | reverse complement strand
TTTGGCAGCCTTTACATGCAGCTTGTCTGCAGACGCACCTTGCCTTCGGCAGGGAGAGCGTGATAATAATAATAATAAAAGTCCCTGACACAGCAGGCATGTGCAGAATGACAATGGCCCTGGCCATGCCATTCACAGAGCCGATCACTGCTGTCCCTGAGAGCAGGGAGTTGGTGCTATGGAGCGGGCCAGGGCACTCACGTGGGGGAAGGTGTGTTGCTGCCAACTGTTGCCTGGATCTGGGCGTCAGTGGCAGTGGCAAGGTTGCCTGCCTGGGCCTGGATCAGTCCCAGGAACTGGTTGCAATCGTTGACCAGCTGGGAGGCCAGCGGCTGGCATTGAGCTGCTCACAAGACACACAATCGCCCCAATAAAGTGCAGCCTCTGATGTTGGTGAAATGCTAAGACAACTTTGCTTGAAAGCCTCATGGGGAAAGCTTGCCATGTGTCCACCATGGAAACTGCAACTGTACTGTGGGCTGAAGGTGTTTGTAATAGGGAGCAAGCAAGCAGTTTGGGCCAGTCGCCAAGCTTATGCAACAGACGAACGCAGTCAAGTCTCAAGGCCTTCACCGTTGACAAACCATCAAGAATCAAGACAGCAAGCCGCACAAGATCCTTCAAAACAAGGATCGCGTCAAAAGAAATAAATGCCGACGGTCGCCGAAGCGCGCTAGCGAGACAGAGCGGACGCACGATTTTGCAAGAGGCTCCGATGGGACGCAGACGAAGTTGGCAGGACAGTCGTCATGACGACGGCAGCCAGGACGGTGAATGCCATGGTGTGAGCCTTCATCATAGTGGAACGTCGAACGGAGGAAAGCAGAGGATGAGGCAAGAATGTGATGAGTTGATGGAGGCTCGAAGTTTGCGAATTGTCTCACAGTTTCGGTTTGAGCTGCGACATTGTCCTGCAATCCGGCAGATCATAGCAGCCCAACGTTCAAGATCCAGCTGGCCATGCACTTTTCAACATTGGACCGTCCAATGTTGACAGCTGTGCCCACATGCACCTCAATGCAGGGCGTTGCCCAGTTCCGTACGAACTTCAAACCGCAGTTCATGTTCAACTTTGAAGGGATTTTTTCCCATAGGACGTCTTTTGGACAAGAATTTGAATATTGGACTACCCACAAGATGATATCAACGCATCCAATGCGACCTTGCAATTGCAGGTGTTACAGAAGTCAGCTGTTCAGTACCCAGGATCGCTCAGCCTAACTCAGCCAGCAGCTGTAACAGCAGCAGTCCAGACTACCACCATTCCAAATAGTAATTAAGCAAACCCGCCACTCCCACGTGCAAGTAAGATCTGTACTACTGTATATTTACTCAACTATCAGATCAGACACATCTTGATCCCTTTCAATAGAGGGAGCGCTCCCTCCAACCACGTCACAAGCTGCTCCTGGGCAGGTCAACACTCTCTTCTATCCATCCAGCAGCCACGAAGACGCTCTCCGTAGGACAGGTTTCACACTGCTGCTGGGTGACGCCAGCCCATAGACCTCTGCCAGAATGGCCACCACCTGGACATAACACACCAAACCAACTCTTGCAATCCACCGGACCCCAAGGTGCCAGCTTGACCTGCTAAACATGACAGCACCTGGTAGGACAGGCAGGGACACAAATGATCAATTGCAGCTCCACAAGTTCAGAACAAGACACGACTTGAAGGAACTGTATGGAAATAGAAGAAGTATATTAATATATCAGTACAGTATATTGGGAGAGTGAGGAAGGCAGCAGGAATTCAAGGTGGCATGCCTCTTCATTGGAGGACGCGAGCATGACATCCTTCAGCTCTGGGGCGGCCAGGGTGCCGTTCATGTCAAACGCCTTCAGCAGCCCGATCAGGCCGCTGTAGAACCCATCGTAGTTGCACAGAATCAGCGGTACGGTGTGCTTCCTGGAGCCAAAGAGTTTGTGTTTTTCAGAGTGACGACTATGCGCCTTGACTGCGGCAGCACCACAGCCCATGCACACTCACAACAACATTTGCCTACCCTGGTCCATAAAATGCACAGGCGAAATGATCGACTTCCCAATAACGTGTGAGCCAGCAATGCCTCAACGTATGTTTCAAAGGAGAGAGTGGAGGGCTCACGAGCCGAGCTTGTTGAGCTGCATCAAAGTCAGGATCTCAAACAGCTCATCCATCGTGCCCAGTCCTCCCGGCAGGAAGATGTACGCCGTTCTGTCGCTCTCAGACGCCCTCACCCCCGCATCCACCAGTGCCACCTGTATTTCATTGATGTCTAGCCTCCATTACAGTCTTGACCCTCAAGGGATTCCCGGTGTCCAAAGGTTACCGCAGAGCATATTGTTGGAGTACTAACAATGCGGGCATCTCCACCCCCGGGTGCCCATTTGTCATAGTCACTACCAAAGCAAAAGGCAGAGCCGGCGCTTCAAAGAATCGCTCAACCTTAGAGACTAGCCCAGAGTGGTCTTCAGTATCCCTTTCTCACCTGCATACCTTGCTGCAGGGGGCATGCTGCCCTGCAAAGAGCAGCGTTGCATACCATGGTTCAAAACAGTGCTTAAATGGTAATGGAGAGAATGAAGTTGACCTTTCTAGAGGACAGGAATCTGCAGAAGACGGCGGCGTCTGTGGGGAGGTAGGACGCCGTGCGCACCGTGGTGCCTGCTTCCCTGCTGATGCGGATGCCGCCAACTGGCTTGCCAGCGTCCATCGCCCCTGCGCACCACACACAATCCTTTACTCTTTACTACAGTACTGCTTTGGTCACCCTTACCGCTCCCACCAGGGGGTTAGATACAGAACCCCCTGCTCCCACATCCACACAGCACCAGCCAGAGTACAACGGCACACAGAAAGAGCAGAGATAAGCTGCATTGCCTGCACTTCCCAGACTATAGACTCAAGACTAAAAAGACCAAGTGCCACTTTGCCGCGCCTCCCATGTCTTTCTTGGCATCCCAACTTTCCTGTAGCATGCGTTTGTGTCCAGCATTTCAAACTGGCATGTTGGGGTCCAGTGGACTGCGAAAGGCCCAGAACATCCTAGCGGCGTGAAAAGGCACAGCAGTGGTGGATTACCGAGGGTGGCGGCCTCCATCATGCCGGGCCCGCCGCCGGACCAGGTGGTGCAGCCGAGCAGGCGCGCCACATCAGCGCCCAGGTGGCGCGCGCGGTCCCAGTGCGGGCTGGCCGCCTTGAGGCGCGCGCTGCCGTAGTAGACGACGCCGCGCCCCAGCCGCTCTATCAGCGCGTAGCACGCCAGCAGCTCCTGCTGCACCGCCGCCGCCGAATCCCTCACCACCGTCGCCGCCAGCTCGCCGTGCAGCCTGCTCGCATGCCGCAGTGCCACATCAGCAGTTGCGCATCGCACTATGCCAGATCAAGACGCGATAAAATCGAAAGGTTGCAGCTGCGGCAGGTCTGTGTGCAGCTAATCGTAGGGTTGGGCAGACTGGTTCTGTCCCCTTCAGGCTTCAGTCATTGGCAAATGGCAATGAGCAATAAGCAATTTCCCAAGACATTGATGCAGCACGCCAAGGACAGAAGATTTGACAGAAGGTTATTCAAGCAGAGGCAAATAGTAGTGCACCTGGCAAAGAGCCAGCGCCAGGAGGCCTGAGTCATCTCCGCGCCCACCACCTGCACGACCGCGCCCCCAGCCAGGCAGCCCAGCTGCGCGCACTTCTTCAGCGGATACTCGCGCATCAGCCCGTACAGAAAGCCGGCCGCAAACTGGTCCCCCGCTCCTGGGCAAGACAAAACTTGTACTTACTCACTCAGTGAGCCTCGAGTGAAGGCTTTGCCCTGCTGAAGCCCAAGACTAGCTGCACTGCACCCCTCCACACATGCATGCTCTCCTCTTCATTCTTCCAAGACAGGCACAGGAAGACTGGTCCAGATTGGCATAGGACAGGATTTGGGTTTGAGGACCATCATGTTCAGAGTCTCCAAGGACAGATGGACGTGACTGATTACAAGGAGGTGAGTCAGCGGCGCGCACCGGTGGCGTCGACGACCTTGATGTTGCTGGCGGCCGGTTCGCTGAAGGCAACGCCCCCGCGCTGCTGCACCAGGCAGCCGCGCTCCCCCAGCGTGACTGCCGCCACGTTGCAGTGCGCCGCCAGCACTGCCAGTCCCTTCTCCGCGCTGCCCACCTCCGGTCCCCCCGTCAGCTCCGCCGCTTCATCCTGTTTAAAGAGGACGGATATTCAGTGCAGCACGTAAGGTGACAAGTATGGTACCTTGCACTGCCGTTCACGTACTAATACACCCTCTGCCTGTCCACTTAGATCAGACCACTTTCCCATGATCTTGTGTGCAGTTGACTCTTCTTATCTGGACCATGGGCGGCTTAGCACATTGTTCGAGCACACCAGGACAAATGGCGGAACAAGGCTGTTGCATAGAGAGTCTCCTACGGTTTCCACACGGTGTCCGTGGTTAGGAGCTCTTTAAATGAGCAATAAATTTGGGGCTGATCCTGAAGGGGGTGATGGTGCAGGGTGGAGGGAACACCTCGTTGCAGAAGCAGCACTCGATTCGGCCGCTCTGGAGCAGCGCCTCGACGTCAGCGCGGAACTCGCGCACCACCTCGAAGGAGGCCAGGTCCAGTGCCACCTTGGCACCCACACTCAGCGCCAGCTCAACAGCCCTCTGCAGCAGGTCCTGCCTGGAAGCATACTGGAGCCTTAGAGCAATTTCGCATGCCTGATAGAGAGGCCAGACTTTCATGCGTGGACTTTTCCCTCTCCTACCTAGGCCACCTGTTGCATTGGTCAGGATGGAAATACCGATGCGCCGCATATTCAGTGCAGACCAAGGGATTTGAAGGATGCTTGAGAACTGCTGAAAGTGTGGGAGATGGAAAGGGAAAGAGACGCCAGGAAGGGGAGTCGTGCAGTAGCATACCTGTACAGGATGTACCCAGACAGGAACACCCATTTAGCAGATCCAAAGTCCTCTGCTGAGATGTCACCGGCGGAGAGCCGCTCCGCACCGGTGAGGCACGTGCGCATGGTGCGCTGGCCACTGCTGCTCAGAATGACACACCGCCCTGCCCGTACACAACGGCTGTCATTGGGAGTTGCTCGTAAAACAAGGCATAATCAAGAACATAGAAGGTTGAGAATGTTGCATGCCTGTGGATCCCTTCCCCACACGAAGCTTGCTCACATCCACCGATGAGCGCTTCAGGCTGCTGACGAATATGGCGCCCTGCTCGTCCTGCCCACGAGCTCCAACCTGTCCACAAATGACAACCCCCGTGGCATTACACGCCATCAAGGGCAGATAGCGCCTCTATGGTATGGATTACCCATCATGCATGCATGTGAGCTTGCTGCATGCAGAGAGGACCACGCATACCAGCTGGCATCGCACTCCCCACCCAGATGCCAGACCTGCTCAAGAATCCATATCAGGAGGTGCGAAGATGTACTGTATACGCGAAGAATTGTGAGCAAAGATGACATGAAGTTGCCTGAGGGATATACCCTTTGTTGTGTTTGCAGCAGAACCCCCTGCCTTGGTAGTAAAGTCCCCCACAGCAGCTGCAATGAAACAGAATAATGAAGGTCATCGTAAGGACACGCATTCAGATCAAAACTGGCTCCAATAGAAGCTAATCAAATGTCGTGATCTGGAGGGAATGCGCATGGCACCTAAAAGTTGCTGGATGTCTTCTTGTTGGACCCTTCTGCTTCCACCGACTTCATCGGCACCAACAACCGATTTCAGCGTGTCCTCGTCCACAGAACAGACGTGATCAACGATTGCAACGGGCTGAAGGGCAACGAACTCGACTGGTTGTTGCTCATGGAGCAAAGGCAAGTCACCTCCCAGCTTCACATCCAAGGCCATGATGACCTGCAACTCGAGAATACGATCGCAAGTGTGAGTGTTCGCGCACGATTTGGAATGAGTCTTCGGAGAAACAATGAGGTTAGATCGCACGTGTTTCAGTCTCAACATCACGTGCTACTAGCAGGTCGCTTGTTCCCGAGCAGAATCCGCAATCGCCCAAAACTAGCAGATCCACCAACTTTAAATCAGGACTTTGCATAGGGTCATTCCTACTGAACTGATTTGGGGTTACAGGGACACAGGGACATAGGTGGGAAAAAGGATGGGATCTAGAAAACACGATGTTAACGGTAGTGGAGCATTGAGCAAGAGTCTCCACCTTGCTCAGCGTCGATCTGAGGTTGCAATAAATTTTGAACGCATCAATGAATGCAAAGTCATCATAGTAGGAACCATGAATTTCTCTGTCCCTGTACGGATGTTGTCTTCTGATCTGCAAGGATACGTCTGAAGGCTTGTTGTTTTCTCTGTGCAGCATGCAATCATATCCAAGGATTACAGGGAAACCTTGCTCCGATCTAAACGCATGCGTCTGGATCCGTGCCAACAGGACGCTCCTTGCACAAGTGAAGAAGCAGGACAGCAGGAATTGAAAAAGGCAACCTGCGATCTTGTCAGTGCAATAAAAGAGAAAACTATTTTACTGACCCAGGCAGCGCGACAAGTCAGGATTATTGTATCAGGAGGTGCGGAATCCTACCATACCGTCTTGGTTTCAAAACACCTGATCTCCAGCTTGAGTGAAGACCAGCTCTTATGGTGCAGGACAATGTATTATTGATGCCAATCATTTGAGGGACACGCTTCTACCTGCCCTCATCAGGGTCTTGCTTCTCCGGTACGAATCCCCTCCGTGACCTCTCAGCCGCTGTTCCATGTGTTGAACTCAGCATAGGAGAAAGTGATGGCAACAAAGAATTCTTTGTAGTGTATGCCATCCAGGCAAGGCGGGCGGGAGACTGCAGAAGCTGTGCTGGAGGTAGCTTGGGCCATCACAAACCTGGCAGCAGGCCAGCATGATATCGTCAAGACAGTGCTCCTGTCTGCACCAGCACTCATTGCTCATCTGAGCGGCTGGCTTGGACTACCGGTCGCAGAACAGTGCGCCTGGGCTCTAGGTGAGAATCCCTGCAAAATGCCATACAGAGAACTGATGATTAGGCATTGGTGCACTGGTGAAATTGTCACTTCGGCTGCACATACTAACGAGATTGGATGGAAGAAACGATTTGAGGAGAGGAGGCAATTATGACAGATATGCGCAGGCAACACGGCAGGCGATGACTCAGCGTTATGCAAGACCTTGGCAGCAAATGGAGCTGTCATACCCCTCGCGCGTCTCCTGCTGAGAGCTACGAGCCGCCATGAGGGCACAGCTGCTGATTGTGAATCTGCAGCTGCCACCGCCGCCTGGGCATTGTCCAACTTGCTCTGGGGCGATCCCTCTCAGGTGGACAGCTTTTCCCGCTGAGCGGATCCTTTTCGCATTATTTTAAAAAATTTATTGAATTGCCCATGGCATGCAGCCTACCCTCAGCATCACTTGTGTGGCTTCCTGTGGCGGCAGGTTGGCCATCTGATTGAGGTGCCACAGTTCCCCAAGGGCCTGGTCAGCCTTCTTGAAGAGGAGCATGATGCCTGGCTGCACACTGAGGCAGCGTGGCTGCTGGCTTTCATCTGTGGTGGAGCAGACACTCACATGCACACGATGGTCAAGCATGGCGCAGCAAATGCTGTGGTGAAGCGCCTTTGTTGCATTCTTACACAGGTACGTTTTACTAATGTTCCTCTGCCTCAAGTGCATGGCTATACTGTGTGAGGGAAGGAGGGCATGTTGCTCTCTCACTGCTTCTGATTTGGGTCATTTAGAGGTTATAGAATTGCACTCAATGGAGTTTGGGAGTGGCTCACACAGTGTGCTAACAGCAGGATGGCGCCTTGGAAGGATCAATAGCGCTGCTCACCCCGCTGCTAAGGTGCTTGGGGAACATGGGCACATCAAAGGTAGCCGCAAAGAGCTTGCTCAGTGAACAATCTATGGCAGTTGTCCGGCGATGTGCAGGCAGCGAGATTGGAGCCTTGCAAGGGGAGGCACAGTGGGTGACAGCCATGCTCTCCAAACTGGCGCAGACATAAAAATGCATGTGTAGGATGAATTTCCTTTAGCTGTTTTGTGTCCATGCAATCTTATTTGTCGCCAAGAATTGTTGGCATTGGTTTTAGAACCTACCAGACGGAACGATGCACCTTATGTACAGAAAAGCGAATCATTGATTGAAAGATTCAAGCAATACCTGCTGCATTTCTTGCAAGAAGTTCACATGCATGACTCAGAGCTCTTCAGCACGTATCTAACCGAACAACTTTTGGAGCACGTCTACAGAATCTTGCATTGAACAACAATGTCAACAATTGCAGCCGTAATCTCTGTGCCACAGCAGTGCTTTGAAGTTGCAAACATATATATATAGCGCTACCTCTCACGGTATAAAAATAGCAATTCCTGCTCACCAGTGTACAAAATCAATATTCTAAAGTTCGCTTTCAAAAAAGCTGCCTCCCTTCAGACCCCTTCTCCGCCATGCATGCTATGATAGTACAGTCTTGCCAACAATAAGAGTCACCATACACCATAGTAATTATTGTCCCGGACAGGTTCAACATTGTTCCTCACACATGATTTGGGATGTCGTTCATGCTGTGGCTTGCACTTCCCAGGTAGCAGACTGCTCCACATCTAAACCACCTGAGGTGGGATTGAGGCGCAACACTCGTTGATGGAATTCTGCCAGGGTTGGCCTGTGCCCAACGCTGACAAAGGTGACACCTGCTCCTGCAATGGCTCGGTACAAGATCTCCTCATTGCCAATGTCCAGCGCACTAGTGGCCTCGTCCATCAACACAAGCCTTGGCTTCAACAGAAGAATCCTGCACCACAAACAGTGATTGTCACCCCAAAAACCCTCCTTAGCCATCCTCATGTGCATTGTCACCCTGTGCTTGTTCATGAAATCGACATTGCTACCAGCAGGGTGCAGGGGTGGAGCAGCAACTCCCATGAGAGACCTGCTATCAATCTTTGACTATTTTACTGTGACTTGGTTGCGCACGATGGCCGGCAGGTGCATGCGGTCAATTTGCAGGTGCACTGGCAAAGTCAAAATCAATAGTTACCGGGCAAAGGCCAGCCGCTGCTGCTCCCCCAGCGACAGCACGCCAGCCCAGTCAGCCAGGGAGTCCAAGCCGGTCGCGGATCCAGTCCCGTTGCTGCCGTTGTTGCTGGATGAGGCTGAAGACCGGCGCAGCAGCGCATCCAGCCGCACCTGCCTCAGCGCCTCCTCCAGCTCTTCATCGCTGGGCCGGGCCCTGGCGCTTGCCGGCTGCGTGCCGTTCACGCTGCCAGCACTGCAAAACATGCACAGCAACGCTCCTCGATTGCCATTTCATATATAAATTTCATCTTTGCAGCTGCTGATCTACATGAGGTTGATCAGCATTATTGGGAAATAGTATGATGCTTCCCTTGCCCACTTACACAGCGTCATGTGTTGCACATGATGGTATGCATGCATCTACCTAACATTGAAGACACCTCCACCAAATAGGATTCGGCGCTCGCCGCATGGAAACATCTGAGGAGGGCATGCGCACCTGGTGGCTGTTGATGAGGAGGGCACAGTGGACCATGTTGGGTACAGCAACTGCTCTCGCAGCGTGCCCAGCACCATGTAGGGCCTCTGGGGGACAAAGAGAATGTCGCCGCCTGTTCCATCTGCCGCTATAGGCTTCCCATACCTGTGCAATCACGCATTATCCCTTGATCATACGCTGCTGGCCTGTGCATGTGACACGCTGTCGAGCAGCACTGGTGCAAATTTTTGTCGGGGACAAGTGATGAGCCTGAGCACCTGGTGATTGTGCCAGAGCCGCTGGACCAAAGGCCTGCAATTGCGCGCAGCAGAGATGTCTTCCCGGTCCCACTTGGTCCCACAATGAGCAGCGACTCGCCTGCCCCTACCTGCGGGCAGAGCCCAGCCAAAGCAGTGTATCGATTTCGTCCAAGCAAATGAAAAGGCAATGGACGAGTGACATGAATCAATGCTTGAGCAAGGACTGTGATTGTGGTTGATCATAGGATTTATGCCAGGTGGGCGCACCTGCAGGGTGAGGTCCTGCACAAGGGTCCTCATGCCATTGGGCGTCCTGAGAGTCACACTCTCCAGGCTCAGCAGCGTTGTAGAGCTGGCATGGTTCGGCCGGTCGACAAGATCTATCTTTGAGGCTTCTGCTCCATTGCTGCTGGCCGCACCCGGCAGCGCATCAGCCTCGGACGGGGATGCAAAGTTGTCCACCACCTCTGAGAACTCTCCCAGACGGTCTATGATGGCGCTGAAGCCTGCCAGCGCCTCAAACTGCACGCAGATACCTCCGCACTTAGTTTTACATACTACACAATTAAGGCAGATTACACAATCTGACATGGTTGCCGCAGGGTAGATCACATACTCTTGTGATGATTGCTGTTAAGAAGAGGAGGCACAGGGAGGGGCACCTGATACACAACCAGGGACACATCCGACAGGATGTGGTTGAATGCAGAGGAGGACTGGTTGATGACCCCAAACTCAATCTCCCCCCTGAAGAAAAGCGGAGCCACCACAGCAGCTGGCAAAATCTGGATCAAGAACCTGCACACAAAGCACATTGATAATTGGACCTGACTTGAACACAGATTGCAACCCAGTCCTGGGAATGAACTATATTGGAGAAGATGTGTCATAGAAGGTGACTTCAAAGCAGAGCACTCAGAAGCACATGTTTTGGACGAAGAGGATACTGCATGCTTGAGAATGATGTCGTGGACGTGCCTGTAGAAGGAAGTAAAGAATGAAAGATTTCTGGAGGTGACAAGCAGGTCCCCGTAGTTGGCCACCACCTTGCCCAGCCGCTGGAACAGCAACTTGGCCTCGCTCTCCTCTCCCCCATAGAAGGCAATGCTCTCCGCATTCTCACGCACCCTCACCAGCCCAAACCTGTCACACATCACTGTGTGAATTAGCCCCCCAAGCTCGATAGCAGGATTCGACAGGATCAAAAATCAGATTCTGCCCTATCTTGCTGAGGAACATGCTGAACAGGTAGCAAGAAAGGTGCCTCACACAAGCCAGTGTGCCTCATGTGCACAGCTGTTGACGCACCAGATTGTGCTTTGTGGTGTGCCAACAGCCTTGTGCATCAGACCAAGGGCTGTTGTGCTGTGCTCACCTGAAGTTAGCCTCCTGAGCCTCCTGCTGGAAGTTGAGGCCGACCAGCTTGCGACCCAGGAAGACAGAGGTTGCCGTGCCGCCCAGAGAGTAGATGAGGAGCGCCACAAAGAGGGGCGGGTAGATAGAGTACAGGATGCCGGAGAAAGAAATAAGGTCCACGCCCGCGTTCAGTATGGTCATCGAGAAACCCAAAGCGGTGTCTGTAAACTGCCTGCGCCCAACAAAATACTGCCCGTCGACTTTGTTTTGCATCTGCACTAGTATTGCTGAAGGCAGACATGCAGTGTCCACAGGTATTGCAGTGCAGTGGGTGCTTCTTGGAAGGATGTGGTGATGGAGAGTATCGAGGAGGAATCCTTAATGAGTGGCACACCTGACATCTGATGATATGCGCTGATCGGGGTTGTCGATTAAGGTCCCGGACTGGATCTGATAGAAAGTGCGGTTCCGAAAGTAGTCCTCGGTCAGGCTCCGCGTCATGTAGTCTCGCCAGTCAAGCGCCAGCCGTGACTGAGGTAACCCACAAAGGAAGATTCTTAGCAAAGGGCACATTGCACTAGACTTGTCTATATTACAATCATGGCAAATTTACCACCAACAGAGCACACTGAGGGAGACCAAGAATCAATCGATGTGCCTGCAGAGCATAGACGAGCACCAGAACTGTTGCAGCACAGGCATGTGCTCTACCAGAGCCAGTGATGTAGGGAATGGTCTCGTGTATGAGGGTAGGCACCTGGACATAGTCCCTGAATACAAAGACTGGGACACCGAGCACAACGCCTCCCAGCCACTTGATCAGCATCTGGGTGAAGCGCTCTGCATCCTTCTCAGACAGGGCGTTGAAGAAATCTCGGCCCAAGAAATTGAACAGCACGCTGTGTCCACACATTGCACATCTTCAGTAATAATGCACAAATGTGTTAGCAGGAGGTGGGGCAGAGATGTAGGGATGATTGCATGCAGTGGTCTGACCTGACACCGGTTGTGCCCAGAGTGAGAGCAACAACTCCTGCCAGCTGCCATCGCGCACGACCCCCCTCCACAGGATCGTTCCAGTACGGCGTTCCAAGCTGTGGGAGGCACGCAAAGAGATTGCATCACGACAAGAAGTTGGAGGTGACAATACAAATTGTAAAGAGTACACCTAGATCGCACCTTGATCAGTCGGGACCAGATCACGCTGAGATCAGTGCTTGCACCCTCACGTGAAGTAACACTCAGAACAGATGTTCCTGGAGTCTCAGCATCAGAACTTATATCCTTTGTGTCAAGGCTGCATCGACAGCTATGCTTCCCAAGGCCCCGGTAGCATACTCTTCTGAACAATCCTGGATCGGTGCGGAGGGGCTTCAATCCTGTTCTCCATCGCGGATTTCTGCACTGTTTTGGTACTGTGCCAAAAGGCGAAACAGGGCGGTATTGTTGATGTGGCACAAAGCATTGCCCCTGCATTTCTTTAATGTACAGAAATGTTCATGCAATGTGGGTGAGTGCGCAACACAACAACGGAGCAATAAACTCACAGCAGTTCACTTCTTGATTGAACTCAATTGGGCTCCATTTGTGCCTCGATCGACCGTGACGCAGCTATCCTCCTTGTGACGTCATCCCCACAGCTCCAGCTGGCTTCCTCCTGCTCCTTCTCTTCCGCAACAGTCCTTTGATGGAAGCACATCAGTGATTAGCGCAAAAAATAGAGGTCTACTTCTTTTGGTCGTCCCTGAGCAGAGACGTGAAAGAGATTGAACACAGCCTGATGGCTGCTGCCAACGGCCACAAAAAGCCACGCCTTGATTTGGCACTGCACAAGGGCCATTCGATCTGTCTGGTACTTGATTATGGATCTCAGTATACTCAACTGATTGCCAGAAGAGTGAGGGAGAATGGGGTTTACTCAATGCTCATACCTGGCGATGTCACCCTGGTACAGCCCACCTCTTTGTTCTGGGTTGTCCATGCGCCTGATTTCGGATGATGGAAGAATATGGAACCCATCGTCTGTACTTCTAACTCAATGAAGCGTGTGGGTATCAAGTTGTCTTGTGACTGGGCCGCAGGAGCGCATCAAGTCAGTGCAGCCAAAGGCAATTATCCTCTCTGGTGGACCAAATTCGGTACATGTGGCAGACGCTCCGCAGCTCCCAGCCGGTTTCTTTGACTACATAAAGGAGAACAACATCCCAGTTTTGGGCATCTGCTATGGCATGCAGCTCCTTGTGCAGGTATGGCTCTCCTGCCTCGTCCAGTATGCTCTTCCATGTCACCAATCTGAGTTCGTGATGCACAATTCAGCAGCGGCCTGCCCTACAGCTCTGCACAGCCACATTGATCCCAAAGTCAGTGATGCAGCGCTTCTGTGAAGTAACAACTTACATACTTCATGGAGTCTGCTATGTTCACACCAGCGCATGTGCATGCTTGCAGACGCTAGGGGGCGAGGTGCAGACTGTGGAAACGGATGGGGAGTACGGGCGCATGTCCATCAGAACCACGCAGGCCAGCGAGCTGTACAGTGATGAGACCGACCACGCTCAGATGGTGTGGATGAGCCACGGCGACAAGGCCACCCGGCTGCCTGACGGCTTCCAAGCAGTTGCCACCAGCGAAAAGGTCAGCACGCTGCAACGCTTCTCACTTACTTTGAAGACACTCCACTTGATTCTCTGTGATTGGCACTAAGTAGCTGGTGTGTGGCCAGACATTGGGAATTGCAGCAGGCTAACTTCTTCTTCCAAAATCATGTGCAGAGGGTGGAAAAGGTAATGTTGCCGAGTGTGAAGGGGGTTGCATGGGATGAATGCAGGGCACTGTGGTGGCGATAGAGAATACTGCGGCTCAGCTGTACGGGCTCCAGTACCACCCAGAGGTGCAGCACAGCGAGAGGGGCATTGCCACGCTGCGCCGCTTCCTGTTTGACATCAGCAAGGTGCCGGCCGACTGGAAGATTGAGAATGTGCTGGAGGAGGAAATGGCCAAGATCAGGGCCACGGTGAGGCCCTTGCTCTCCCTGGAAAATTGATCGTAATCGTATTGAATTTCTAGAGCCCTTGTGCAGTAACATCTGCCACCTGTACGACCTCATCTGACACAAGTGCGCCATCCTGTCAAGGACAACAGTCCTGAGCTCGGGCACAACATCTCTGGGAGTTGCAAAGCAGATATTATGTGATGTGCATAGAGGGCCATCCTTTACGAGGCTGTTTTGGGGTCTTTATAACTACCTCTGTGGGGTTGGTAGGTGGGGCCCACGGACCATGTCATCTGCGCGCTGTCTGGAGGAGTGGACAGCACAGTGGCAGCCACGCTCGTGCATCAAGTGCTGGGGGAGCGCCTGCACTGCGTCTTTGTGGACAATGGCCTCCTCAGATACAAGGCACACAGCACAGCTCCTTCTTGCTGCATCGCTTGCACCTTTTCTAGCACTGTTGCTGTGGGTGTTGAGTCTGACACAAGCTCAGATGGCTCATGATGTTGTGCACAAGGTGAAGGATTGCTGACAGGGAAATGCGTTGCATGGTGCAGGAAGCAGAGCGGGTGATGGACACCTTCAAAAATCACCTGCACCTGCCAGTCACCATGATTGACCACACAGAAGTCATGCTGGCCAGGCTCAAGGTGCGCGCTGCATTATGCGCAAATCCTGCAATCCTCTCTTCGAGTTCCTTATTAGGGAATGTATTTGGTTGTTTCAGGTGTTTTCACCACTGCGCAGGGGCTGAAAGACCCAGAGGAGAAGCGCAAGGCCATCGGCGCCGAGTTCATCAACGTGTTCCAGAGCTTTGCTGACAACTTTGAGAAGGATCACGGCATATGTCCCAAATACCTTGTACAGGCGGGTGCTTCTCAACAAAGCAATGCTCAACAATACCTTGCCACACACGTCATCCACCTCATGCGTTATTTATCAGTGCCAACGAGGTTGCATTCTACAGCAGCTCAAGGAGAGTTGGGTTCCAAACCCAAACGGGCTAGATCCCTCAGCCCCTGCTGAAGATTAAGAGTGAATCCCAAGAACCTCAGGATGTTCCTTGAGCTTGGGGTGAACCTCACTTAGTAGTGGGTGTCTTGGCAGGGAACGCTGTACCCGGATGTCATCGAGTCTTGCCCGCCCCCGGGCACGGGGCAGAAGCACAGCCACATGATCAAGTCCCACCACAACGTGGGCGGCCTCCCCAAAGACCTCAAGTTCACCCTCATCGAGCCCCTGCGTGAGCTCTTCAAGGTGCGCGCTGCTCAGTACAATGGACGCACGGCCACGGGTTTGGCCACCTGCAATCGTACCAATGTCCGCAGTTGACTCGTTCCTGCATATACGCTGCGAGTTCAACAAGGGGTAGTGAATTTTTGTAGCCTCCGCTTCCAGCCTGTCTGCTCATGCACCTCGCCTCTTGGCAGGAAGAGCATTACACCATGAGTATGCTGATTGCAAATTGTGCTTTGGTTTTACTGCTAGAAAGGGTGCATTGCCTGACAGCAGATGTGCCTGTGCAGGATGAGGTGCGAGCGTTGGGCCGGCTGCCAGCGCTGAACGTGCCAGAGGCCTTCATCACGCGCCACCCCTTCCCCGGTGCACACCCATCCTCCTGCGCTGCTCCTTGTCAGATATTAAGCTGCTCTGCCAAACTAATGGTTCCTTTTCCCTCGACTTTTGCCTTGTCAGAACCAGCACTTTGTCAAGACCGCTTGAAGATGACACAGGGGATTCTGAACACCACCCCCTGATATGCCATCGGGAAGGGGGACTGCATCGTTGGGACTGAAAAAGTGAATGCATTGTTGGGACCGATGCATTAGAGCAGCGGGTGCTCTAGCCAGGGTTATCACTCATTTGGACTGAGGGTCTGGGGGGTGTTTGACTGCAGGGCCGGGGTTGGCGGTGCGTGTGCTGGGGGATGTGACGGAGGGGGATGCGCTGGATGTGCTGCGACAGGTGGATGAGATCTACATCAACACAATCCGCGATTTCGGCCTCTACGACAACATCTGGCAGGCCTTCGCCGTCTTCCTGCCCGTCAGGTGCGCCCTTCTTCTGCCCATGCCATGCCCCCACCATTCCACTCCCGCCTGAGCTTTCCGTTTCATTTCTCCAACCTTAGCTACCGTCATGCCGTAGCCTTGATGTCCGCGGCTTTGGGAGTTTTGCAGGTGCCTTGGAGCAGCACGAGTTGTTTCCATGCTTTATTCCCCTAGGCTGCACAGGCGTGTGAAGTGCTGGGGATGCCATTTTTGCATGCATTGGAAGACCTGCACATGCAAGGAGGGGGTGCAAATTTTTTTGCAGTGCTGCATGTTGCATGCATGGCATATCCTGCGCATGCAAGGAGGGGGTGCAAAATTTTCTGCAGTGCTGCATGTCGCAAGATTTGTGCACGCAAGAGGCCTCGCAAAAAATACTGCAGTGCTGAGCGGGGGGTCCAAGCGGTGGTGGGGCGGCGCAGGTCGGTGGGGGTGCAGGGGGACCAGCGCACGCACAGCAGCGTGGTGGCGCTGCGCGCGGTGACGAGCGGGGACGGCATGACGGCCGACTGGTACCCCTTTGAGCCCAAGTTCCTGCAGACCGTCTCCAGCCGCATCTGCAACGGCGTCCGATCCGTCAACCGCGTCGTTTATGACATCACCAGCAAGCCGCCCGGCACCATCGAGTGGGAGTAGGGCACCGGGGGGTCCCCAGCATGGCTATGGGGGCCAGTGCGCCCGAGGAACCGTGCATTGGGTTGAGCAACGTTGGTGGCTCTTGCTCACGGTGTAAATTGGATGAGATTTGCTCTGGAGTCATATATTTGAAGGTTTGGGGGGGCTTGAGAAGGGATCTACGGGCAAGTTGAAGGTTGCAGAATTTTCTTATGCACAGAATTTGTACGAACATTGTCTTTTTATATGTTGCAAGCTACTTTTGTGTCAATTTCGCCATATCCAGTACTACATGTGTCATAGAGTGAATGGACACATGCAATGCATGCAACGTCTCGGCAAAAAGTAGAGATAGTCCGTGCTGACAGTCTGTTCATCTGCAGTAATGTTGACAACAATTCGTCACAGACTTGGTCTCTAATAAATATAAGTTTGCTGATGTCTTGACCGCTTTTGTCAGATCAAATCACTGTTCCAGAGCACCACGCAGCTGTGCATAGGCCAAATAACACGTAACTCACTCTTGAAGATGCATGTGCTTGCCAGCTATAGCCTATCGTCATGCGTTCATTTGCACATACTTTGGGGTCTACGAAGGAGCTTCTCCATCATATGGCATTACAAATCCGTCTCATAGCACCAGTGAGACCACCAGTACTATCAGCTGCGCCTAAAACATGAAATCTTGTGCAATTCTTTGCTAACGCTACCTGCCGGCCGGTGCAATCTGCCTCGCCTGCTTCTGTTCCTGCATACCCAACAGAAAAATTCCTTAGACACCTGCAGAAAGGCAGCTGAGAAAATGGCAATCAACCAGTGCACAGGGCCATTATCAAAGTTAGTTCAACAACGGTAGGTAGAGTGTTTGGAAACAAGGTAGGAGCATCAAATTTGCTTCAGGCAAGAGGCAGTGGAGTGCGGAAGCTGAGCTCACAATCAGGGAGGGAGCCTGTGTTGGAGGCCGGCCGGCAAGGCTGGTCTTGGCGGCATTCTTGATACGCATGCTCTCCACAGCATGCGCGAGCAGATCCTCCAGCACAAAGCCTGTTGGGCCGCCCGCCCTTGCACTGCCTGCCCGGCTAGCCGGCTTTGCCGCCTGCACTCCCGGCCCCGCCGCCGCTGCTGCTGTGCTTGGCCGAAGCGCTGATGGCACCAGCGCTAAGGCAGACGACGCAGCGGAGGCTGCCGGGGCCGCGTTCAGATCCGACGGTGCCACGGCGACGGGAATTTGCGGCTGCACGGCAGGTGCCGCTGGCGCGGCTGGCAGATCCCACTCGGGAGCAGGCTCGCCATTGAACGACAGCTCGTGAGTCATGGCAGGGGGAACGGGGGGACCGGCTGCCGCAGGAGGAAACGTCGGAAACGCAGGTGGCGCGCCGAAAGGGTGCTCCTCCGGGGGAGCTGCGTCAGACGCGGCTGACGCCGCGTCGAAGGCGCCGTGCAGAGACCGGGGCTCAAAACCGAGCTCCAAGGGCTGCACAGGCTTGGGGGCTGGCTGATGAAGGGTCGGCTGGGGCTCCGGCTCGCTGCTGTGAGGGCGGCTGCTGGCGGCAAAGGGATCATCGTTGATCAGGTTCGGCTGTGCAGAGGCAGCCATCAAATCTGCAAAGCTTCCCAGTCCGGCCGCGCCTCCTGCCGGCTTAGATGCGTTTGAGGTTACGCTCGGCTGCGCTGGCTGTGCTGTGCTGGCAGTGGCTGGCGGAAGGGCGCTGTCAAAGCCAAAGTCCATCAGGTCCGGGATGGCCGCTGAGGAGCTCGCCGCAGCAAAGGCGCTCTCCCCAAAGCTGTGCTCCTCTGCCGACGCCTGCGAGAGGAATAATACAAATCAGGACCTTTGGCCAAAAATGGCAGTCAAGAGGCTCCCGCACTGCTCCTTCCTTGATGCGAAATCAGCTCAAAAGAAGTCCATGGTGGAATGTCCATCTGCCAGTGCGATGGTGCTCACGGTGTCGAAGTCTCACCTGCGTTGCAGCTGGCTGAGATGCCCAGAAGCTGCCGGTGCTGCGCAGGGGGCCCAGCTTGGCTGCGGCAGCAGATATTGCAGCAGAGGAGGATGCAGTCGTGAGGGGGCCGTCTGCAGTGGAGCGCGTTGACTCAGCAGAGGCCGGCGCTGGTGCCGGCTCCAGCGCGTCCGCTGGCGGCCACTCTCCCTCCCTGTAGGCTCCGTTGTACTGCGCCATGACACTGAAAGCTCAGAGGGACGTCCTCGCTCTACTGTATCGGCTTTCCTGCAGACTTTGCCGCTGTGAAGGGAAGGAGCAGGGATTTCATGATCATCCACCCATTCACTTGAATTAAGGGTTCAATTTGCTCGGACAAGGCAGGACATCGGTCATGCACAGCATATAATTAGGTGTCAGCAGGAAGACTAATTGCACAGTCATTCGAAAGCGTAAAATGGAAGCAGAAAAGGAAAAAAGGGGCGCACCTTGCGGCGGATGAAGGCTTCGAGGTCGGGGGAGTAGTAGGAGGGCTTCTGTGAAGGGTCCAGCTTGGCCTCCAGCGAGGCGTGGGCGCGCGCGTTGCCGGTGCGCGCCATGAAGGCCACCTGCTCCGGCAGCCATGTGTCCAGCGTGCACGACCGCACCTGCACCCACTCACATGCCGTTCAGTGCCCACGTCAAAGGCTGCTTCGATTGTCTCGCGGACAGGGGCGCCAGGTCCTACTCTGTTTGCACCCCTGGAGAATCACCTGGTGCGATATCTGGATCGACCTTCATAAGAAAGATATGCTGTTGCGTGTGCAACTGAATTGTCAGACCTCAGCACGCACTTTCTTGCACCCGGGAGACCCCAGTGGAAGCCATGTCAACATGCAATGTCCTATTGGCTATTTGAAGGATCAAGGGGACTGGCGTCAATCTCCCCTGGCAGAGGGGCCAAGGGTGAGTTGTGAGAGAGAGAAGGGTATGCCGAGGATGCAGCTGAAAGCAACTACCTTGGAGATATGGACGCCGAGGCCGCGGTGGTGGCCAGCGCAGCGCATGCAGATGAAGACGCCCGTGTTTATGGAGGCCCACGTGGCGCGCCCGGCCGCGCCGCCACCCGTGCAGTCGGCGCATGCGCGGTTGCCCGGCTGCTCCAGGAGCACGCGCAGCGCCGCCAGCTGCTTCTTGTTCTGCTCCATCGTCACCCCCTTCATCTCCCCAGCACCCCTGCGCCGGTAATGCTTGTAATGCATCTGTCCCTGTAGTGCCAGCTTGACTGCCAGTAATGAAGGCACCTGATAGAAAAGACAGGGATGCGAATGCGGTTGAGAGCACAGCATTTCTGCTTCTCATACTGTTCATCTTCAAAGTTGCCATGGGACGGGACGAAAGTAGCATCTGCAGTGAAGGAAAGCCGAAAACATGCCTCAAAGCAAAGGTCATCTTAGGAGTGAACAGGGTGGGAGCAGATGCTGTGCACACCTTGTCGCGGAGCGCATCTGGCTCTGCGGCGTCGCCTCTGCTGGGGAAGGCGTGTCGTGGCCGTATGCCGAGAAGCCAGACTCGCCCGTGTCCGACCGCTGCAGCCATCCAAATAACAACTTCGGCAGCCACTCTTATACCTTGTTGGGTCCCCTTAATTGACACCAGCAATGCCACACTTGGCGGCGAGATCACAGGAAGCCAAGAAAAGCAAGTGGGCTCTGAGCACAGAGTACAGTACAGAGCACAGCACATTGTCTACAGAGCACAGCGAGGGCCCCAGTTCACACCGATCTGCGCAAAGATGACGGCCCGCCGCCGATGCCGTCGTAGCCGGTGGAGGCCGAGCGCGCGGGCGTCATGTCTTCGCGGCTGTAGCCAGTGTACGTGCGCCGCTTGGCCGCAGACGTTTCGCGCTCCTCCCGCAGCCGCGCCGTGTCCCTCAGCAGCGCCCCTATCGCCTGCGCCCTGCCACCACCATGCAACCCATCTGTCAATTTGGAATCCTTCATTTCGAGCGACCTTCTTACCACTACGAATGACAGAATACCTGGCGAAGGACGGTCACTGGCCTCCTACCATGCTGCATTGTGTGGAGTAGTCGGTGCAAGCGATGTTGCCAGAGAGCAAACATGCATTGGTTGGCGAAATGCAGGGCAGTGAGCAGAGGTGCATGCACCAGCTCAATTGCCTAAGTGAGCCTCCTGCCCGTGGTATCCTCTCCTTCCCATACCCTCCCAGTGTGTCACAGAGGCATAATGCCTGCTTGCTCCTGATCATGTCAGCATGCCAGGCGCCATCTGAGGGGGCACCTGTGGCGGACGTTGACGCCCTGGTCCCTGCCCTCGGGGGAAACATACTGGAAGCCCTCCAGGTCCTCCAGCCGCATGGCCAAATCATTGCGCGCGATCGCCACGCAGCGCTCGGAGCCGCGCTTCACCAAGAACTCCAGCACCGTCAGCGCCTTGTACACGTTGCGCCACTTGGCCGGCGGGTAGCCCAGCCGCAGCTGGATCACCGCCTGTTCAGGCAACACTCAACACCTTCAGTGATGAACTCGTGCACCGTAGATGTTTGTCTTATGCGTATTGTACCTGACAAAGTAAAGCAAAGGGAAAGCACAAGAAAAGCGCTCATCAAGCTGGCTGAAAATGCACGAGAAGCGCTGAACTGTCCGGCGTTTGCATGCGTTGAGGCATACTCCAGACCTTCAATGATGAGCTCAGAAATTTCATTCAGGATTGCATTATGTGCGCTCAACAGCCTGGTGCTTGCATGCATGTCTTAAGGCAACATGGCGAAGGTGCACATTAGGTGGTGCCAAACATACAAAACAAACTGGCTAGGATGAAGAATGAGGGCTCACGAAGATGACCAGGCAGTCGTTGTGGTTGAAGGACGACTCTGCCAGCTCATTGAGAATCATCCCTGTTGGGCCCCTGTGAGTCATGGCACAAGCACAAAAGTATAGCAAGTGATGTGCAGAACTGCAAATCATGGGTGTCATTTGAAGTGATATATAATCAAATATGGCATGCAGGGTGAATCATATAAGAAATCAGCCTTCTGAGGAAAGAATGTACCCACCAAGGCTCATTCCTGGTGGCTTCCCTTGCCTTCCGCTCCATCTTTGTGAAGGGATGGTACTGCCCAGACTTGATGGCTGTAATGTAATCTCGCAGCCATGAAGCGCCCTCCTTACAAGCTGACACTGTATAGTCCTTCAGATCCAGGCCTTTCCCTTGCGACACCAGGGTCATGGTGTGACACCTGCACCAGAGATGACAGTGACAATGAATTAGTGCCATCCATCTGACTTAATCGGCAGCATCTGAAAATTGATACGTCGAGCTGTGTAGATGATCGTGCACAGACGAAAGGAGAAATTTGTCTGTCTACCCTTTCCTCCAGTATGGTGGACTAGTCAAAACAAGCCCGGTTCAACACGCGAAGATTATTAGGGACTGGGCGTGTTATCGGTGACCCTCAAACACTGAGAGTACCTATGCATGATATGCATCTGACATTACGGTTCGAATGAAGAGCTTACAGAAAGCTTTTGCCCGCCAAGACAAACCACCAGACTGTCTATTCTACCCGTCTAAGTAAGGCCTCTCTCTCTAAATGATGTTGCAAGCAGAACGATTTACTCACTAGATTAGATTACTGATGTCAAGTTGATGGTCTTCGTATAACGTTCCCCTCTTCCTGGAGGTTTCAAGAAATAGCAAGGGCCTTTCAAACCTTTAGCTCGAGTACTAGTTACAAACAATAACCAGAATACAGGCAGACCCAGTATGTTTAAAAGTTGCTTTTTCCCTTGTTCGTTGAAATTGTCTTGCTCGGGGAAGATTCATAGCTTCTTGCCTAGCTAGGGTTTGATGCTGACTGGAGTGTCAGGGTTTGACATCACTTTCCTACAAGTTGAATCGATCTCAAGGAGGACATTATGTCGATGTTTTTATTGGGGAGAGGCAATTTCTTTTTTAAATCACAACGCAGCAGCTCTTAGTCTCGTCCGAGGCTGTGAAGACATCCGTAGATGTCAGTTCGTTGATGTGCTGACGCAGGGTATGTATCCCTGACGTGTTCCCTCTCATGGCAAGCAAGAAGTTTGCAAATGGCTTTTTGTATCGTCTCCTGGCCTCCTGCCGGAAGGGCTTGTGCGACAACCAAGCCAGGTCGATATCTAGCACTTGCACAAGGAGCTTTCCTCCCCAGTTTGGAGGATACCTGCGGACAGGTATCATCCCGGTTCAGACGGAGGAGCTGTTCTTACACTGCCTCGATTATTTGCTAGCGTAGAAATTGTGGGATGGGTGTTGTAAACCGAACATCTTGCACTGCTGTTCAACGCTCGGAATCTCCTTTCCGCAGATTTTGAACTGTCCACAGTAAATGTGAAGTGTAACGCGGGTATACCTATTAGTTTTTCTTTGAAAGCCTCAGGGCTTAGCTTTTCATACTTCGCAGAATCGCCCACATGTCGTTTAGCATACCGGTCTGGGTGGTTCGGAAACCCGTGAAGTTTTAGTTGAGATCATATTGAGGTGCTGTGTTCGACCCATTTTGACAGGTCAGGGTCCAAGCGATGTGGACGAACCTCGCTTCTTGGTCACGGGTGCCTCAGGGCAAATAGGTGTTGAGCTGATTCCCCTTCTCAGGCAAAGGTCAGCTCCTCCTCGTGCATCAGATTGCACATCGTCCCTCCTGCAGCTCTGTATGATGTCAGCTATCGCCATGCAAGCACTGAGTGCTTGTGCTATGCTTCTGGCAGGCACCCCGACTGCGTGATTGCCTCAGATGTGCGCATGAATCGGGAGGTCACAGGCGCGGGGCCTTTCGTGTACTGTGACGTTCAGGACAAGGACAACCTCGCGCGCATCATCCTCGAAAATGGCATCAACACTGTGGTCCACCTAGCCACCCTGCTCTCAGGTCTGGCTCCCTGGGCCAATCCTTGTTTTTCCTGGCTTGCATGCTTTCCAGAGTGGGAAATGTGTAAGGAGCAATGAACAGTCTCATGGGTGGTGCAGCCATTGGAGAGCGCAACCCACAGCTGGCGTTGAAAGTCAACACCCAAGGCATCCAGGTGAGGCCTTAGATGGCTTCCACGCTTGATGCACCATAAGTAGAACAGCAAAAAAACAGAGCTGCAAGGATGTTGAGCAGAGGCATTATGGCAACAGAATGTGCTGGAGCTGGCAGCGCAGCACAATCTGCGCGTGTACGCGCCGTCGACAATAGCTGTGTTTGGGCCGACCACGCCGCGTGAAGACACACCGGACTGCACTGTGAAGGAGCCAACCACCATGTACGGCATCACCAAGGTGTGGTGCCCTTTCAATGGCACGCTCTCTGACGCACATTGGCGCACAGAAATCCAGCAACATGCAGAAGGTCGTCAAACCAGCTCATACGGATCCTTTGAGGCTTCCACCTTCTAACCATCTCTAGCTGATCCCATGCCGCTCATGCACCTGCCTCCACTCTGCAGCCAAGGTATGGTATCATCACAAAATCTTCAATTTCCTTCAAGTGAAAAAAACTGCCTGCACAGGTGCACCAGGAGCTGCTGGGGCAGTACTACAGCCGAAAATACGGGGTGGACTTTCGTTCGCTGCGCTACCCCGGAGTCATTTCCTCGGCGACCCTTCCCGGGGGCGGCACGACAGATTACGCGGTAGAAATTTTCCATGCTGCGCTGACCACTGGCAGCTACGCGTGCTTCCTGGGACCTGACACTGCGCTGCCCTTCCTGTACATGCCCGACTGCCTGGCCGCCACCTACCAGCTCATGATGGCTGACAGCGCCTCCCTCTCCCAGGTGCACGCGCATGCCTCTTATACGCATGGTCTCAGTGTGGCATTTGAGAGCAAGCCTTGGAGTTTCAAGGGCAAGAATCTGGTGCAGAGTTGATGACTGGTAAACGAGCGGCTGACTCTTTTTGCAGAAGGTATTTAATTTATAAGTCCTGTTGCTGGCAGCCATGTCTCTGCCATTCCACTGGCCGTGAGGCTCTTGAGTTTGAGTGAATGTTTCTTTGCCCTATGCCTTGGATGCTGTGGGATGGATGATGCTGCAACAATGCAAGTGAAGCACAAAGCAACGACGGAACATATGCACCATTGCTGGCGCAGACAACCTACAACGTGACAGCGATGAGCTTCACGCCGGCGGAGCTGTGCGCGGCAATCCAGCGGCGGCTGCCGGGATTCACCGTCGACTACCGGCCTGACTTCCGCGACGCAATCGCGCGCTCCTGGCCGCAGTCCGTAGATGACTCACCCGCGCGCGCCGACTGGGGCTGGCGCCCCGCCTTCGACATTGACGTGCGCCCACCGCCTCCTAAAGCTGCTCTTCCTTGAGAAGCCATGCTCAAGTAGCTCACGAAAGCGGTACTGTTGGCTGCGGCTGCATTCAATTGGCCACCAGCGTCACTGGCTTGCCAAGAGCCGGATGGTGACCTGGATCCAAGTTTGGACTGAGATGGGTTTTCGCAAGTGGGGCTGGTCAGGATCCAGCATGGATGCACTGCAGCACATGTGCATGCTTCTGCGCTGAAGCATTTTGACTGCATGCATGCCAGGAAGGTTGGACTTTGGTGACTTTGACCAATTCTCAATTTGTTTTGGTGGGGCAGGCAATGACGGACCACATGCTGACGGCGCTGGACGCGCAGCTGCGGGCAAAGAGGGAACGCGCAGCCAGCGGAAAACTCAGACAGGCGACCGCAGATCCTTTGCTGAGGCCCCCCAGCGTGCATGCTGCATGAGCGCCCATGCTCGCACCTCTTCAGGCTTGGTTTTGGAGCTAGCTTGATCAAGAGCCTCAGGCGCCTGTGGCTAGCTAGATTGAGGCGTGGGGTGTTTACTCACTGCCCTTGGCCGCAGACCTGTTGGTCGGACTGTTGTCTGCGGCTCATCGTACTTTGTACCAACAAGTGTGTCTGTAGAGGCAGGAATGCTGCCAGTCGGATGAGCGTCTTCCCAGCACTGAGTTGTAGATCTATATAGAGAACAGTAGCATAGCGTAGCATTACGTGACGCAACTGTGATGGGAATAGCGAAGGTACTGCTTGACGAGCGTTTGCCTCCCAAGAATGCACGTGCACCCTGTATGGATTATTGTGGATTTTGCAGTATACTGCTATTTTTGGCTTGTTCGAACCCTGCCATATTACCGTGTTTGTATAATCAGAATCAGACAGATATTGCCCACATCATGATCAAGCAGAAATTCTCAAATGTAAATCATGGGTGAGGAGTCCTCGCTGAGGACGCAGCATCAACCTTGAATAGGAATTCATTCCTCACACCCCCCGTGCAAGCCATGAAGACTGCCAGGAAATACAGTCTGTACTATTTAACATATCTTTTCAGTAGCACCAGAAACATGTGCCCTCATCACACACCCTGCTAGAAAGAATTGCAGTCAAAATAAGTGCGTTCCATTGCATTGTCTCCACTACTAACATCTACCTAGGCAAGTAATATGCACTACAAGGCCACTGTCTGTCACTGCACAATTTCCAGGCTCCGTCGCCGGTTTGGCGCATATTTGTCCTTGTGCTGCTGCCACAGCGCCTTGAGCCCTGCAATGTACCGCGCATGGTACTCCTCCACCAGCTTCACTCCCTCCTCCGATTTCAAATCCCCTGCACGCAGCCCACACACTGCTTCAGAACAGCCGCTGCTCAGCGAGCTCTGCGAGTCCTCCGCTTTAATTCTCTCTGTGGCAGCAATGCACTTGCTTCACGACCGAGCGATAGTCATCACCGGTGACAGCAGAACAATCCTTTCATTGGTGCATGTATTCCTCTGGCCATGAGAGACCAGTTGACCTCTAGGTGGTGCACCCCATCACAGCAGAGTGAGCAGGGATGTGTAAGACATAGGACAACAATTTCCCACTTTGAAAAGCGGTGTGGCACGGACCTGTAAACTGGGGAACCGGGATCGGAGCCCCGACGACGGTGGTGAGCGGCACGCGGTGCGGGAGCATTCCCACGGGGAAGCCAAACAGGCCGCGGCCGTACACAAAGGGCAGCGTGAAGCCGGTGAACTTCTTCAGGCCGCGCTGGAAGCTGCGCGCCCAGCCCACCCTGCGCGTGTCCACCACTGTGACCACATCATTCTCGCCAAAGGTGTACACCGGCACCAGCGCCGCGCCAGTCTGCAGCGCGATCTTCACAAACCCCTTCCTGCGCGCGCAAAATACCACGGCCGCCGTCAGCCCCTACCGGTGCCACACGTGCTTACTGTAGTGCTCAACCTAAACTGCGCACCCTGGAAAAAGTGATTTATTAAACAGCTTCCCGCAGGGCTGTTTTCTTGATCAAAAACTTTGTTATGTGCATTAAGTACGTCCCCCAAAGATGCGCCTGCTCAAGAGCTTTCCAAATCCGCCTTCAGATCTTAAATAGGTTAAGTATTTGAGGAGTTAGGGTTTTATTTTCGACCCTTTTTCAATTTTTACAATTATTTTCTGCGCAGTTTAGGTTGAGCACTACAGTATTAAGATCGATGAACACCTAAGCAATCCCTGCAGGTACACTATATGGTCTCTGCACTGTGTTTGCCACTTGTAGGAAAGGACCGAGCTTCCCGGCTTGCCCGCAAGCCTCATTGCTAGCGAGAGCTGCGAGGAGGTGGGCCTGTGGGCACTCTACAGAACTCCCACAACAGATGCAGAATCAAAGCAGTCAGCCAACACATGAACTGCAGACACACATGCAGTCTTCATGGCTCAGGCAAACTACTCAGACACCCTGAGCTGACAATGGCCATGGTGGCAGCATTTGTTACACAACAAGAAGGATGTGTCAGCCAGAATGAGGTGTCAGGCAGCAAATTGCCCTCCCACCCTATTTTCAAGATGAGTCACTGATGCAGGGTTAGTCATTAATGGAAATGAAGCAGGGAACGCTCAGAACAGGGCGAACCGTTTGTTGAGGACGAGGTCGTTGAGGCCGGGGCCCGCCAGCAGGGCTTCCTCGGCGCCGCCAATGGCGAGCATGACGGCGCGGCCGGGCGCGGATGACAGCACCTGGCGCAGCGTCCAAGCATCGGCGTCCACAAAGCCCAGCAGCAGCATCAGCTCACGCGCTATGGGCGTGATGAAGTTCCACCTCAGCGTGGCTGTGAAACGCACAAGTTGTGTGAGACAGACATGTGAACATGCACACCTTGCCTCCGGCAGGAACAGCTTTTGGTAAGAAGGGAAAAAAAGTGCGATCAGACGGTAGGATGAGAGCTGCAGCGCACTCTCAAGCTTGACAACGTACACGCTTGCAAAAGAAAGAGCTGATAGTGTTTGCACAGGTGGCCGACTGGTGGTGTTGAAAAACGAGTCATGCACCGCTCGCACCTACGCGCAGATCAATGCCGGGAAAGGTTCTGCTGAAGTTGGTCCCCTCGCTGGCGAACGTGGCCCATGCACTGATCGTCAGGACGCCATGCGGATGGAGCCTGCACAGCAATGTGAAAAATTTGATTGTATTAATGAGTGTTGATGCAAACCTTGGACCGCGGCTTGCATGCACATTCTGGTTGGATTTGTAAGCACTGCCTTGCATGCAAAGGATCAGCAATGGAACATTGCCAGCAGGTGCCCTCACCCAAAGATGTAGCGCTTGCTGGGGTCCAGGTCGGCTGTCTTTATGAGCCTGACAGGGAAGTAGTCTGCTAGATGTTTCCAGATCGACCAGTGCCTCAACCACGTGGGCCATGAGAGGTTGGCTGCCGCTTTCTTGCCAGGGCCGTACCAAATGTACAGAAGGTACCTGCGCAGCAAGTAACTTGAGTGAACATGACCTGCAGCATTTAGGTGAGTGAGAAATGTGATTCTGTGCAAGGTTCTGGCAGGAGCTTGTGAAGATGTCGCACAACACGATAAGCCAGGAGACTCGAGGATTGAACAGCTGCCAGATGGTGAACACCCAAGCTGTTGGGGTGGTGAAATACAGACTCATTGCCCATATGGCTGCCACATATGGCATTACGCCCAATTTCTCGTTAGTTTGCGCTTTTGACATCTTATCGTTTATTGTTGAAGGACCAGAATAATTTAAAAACGTTCCCCTATCAGCTTAAGGGAACAACGCTGCTGATCTGAGCTGATCTGAGAAGGCCAAAAGAGACAAGGAAGCATTAGCGCGCAAGCTACATCAAACTGCCAGCAATCAATGACAATCACTGGACCTCCCTCGTTTGACCGTGACTCGAAGACGCAGGCGCTACAAAATTGGGGCGTCTTACGAAGGCTTTACGTAAAGACACATTAAGCATGCAGTGGCTTCAACCAGCCTCACGATGTGTGTGCGAATCGTTGATTCCAATTATGAGCACAGAATTTGATGACCAAGGTTTGACTGTAATCTGCTGCAACATTTGGGTCCTTCAGCCTCCAAGCAGCAGTGTATACATACGATAGGTGGCTGCAGACGTCGACGCCCTGCATGTATGCCGTAAGCTATGGCCTTTGGCTGTGGGTTTGCCGACCTGTAATAATAATAATAATAATGCGTCAAGAAAGATTACACACCTGTCACCACAGGGCCCAGGTGGTGACCGAGTTGTACAAGAGAGTGGAACAAACTGAGTTTCGGTCTAGCTACTGTACAGCCCCCTTCAGGAATCTTTGAATGCAGGGATACACAGGCACCCTCAGTTAGAACAAGCATACATGAGCAGTACAGCACGGCTGCGCGTATTTCTATAAAAAAGCTGAAGCAAACTGCAACGATGCAAATTCATGGCCCACAATAAGCAGAACCCTGTACAGCACATCTCCTGCAGCATCAACCCAACCTGGACAAACCCCCCATTCCCCACTTCTTGCTTGAATGCCTTGCCTCGATATGACGCCAGCTGTCATGTGTGCCCTGACCTTCTGAGAAATTTTTGTGAGCACTCTACGCCAAGCAGGCTGGTGCTCTAATACATACGCGGAAAGCAAAGATCGATAGCGTCTAGCATGTCACTTGCGCGTCAGATGCTAGCAGACAAGGAGGCCAGCAAATAAACATTGCTCTTTACTTAATCCCTGACACAAATCCACAGGGTCTTGATCACTGCTTTGCTGACTGCCCGCCATTATGCGATCTTCCTTTTCTTTTGTTCCCAGGAAACAGGCTTGGATTTGTTTTGAGGCTGACTGATCAGGCAATCTCCAGTTGCATCAGAATCTGAAGCGGAGCACGATGCATGAGATGTTGTCATTGCTGCCCCGCCCATACGCTTCATCTGTCAGCTTCTTGGCTGCCTTCTCAGCATCCTGCAAACAGAAAGCGAGCTATAATCTCTCTGATTCCAACGGCATGGAGGGATTGCACTGCCAAACCGGGCAGCCCTATTGGAAGAAGTAAGGCATGAGACAGGGTACAAAAGACAAACCAACAGACATGCCAGCTTGATCGGTGCGCACCGGGATGTCTTTGATGAGGTTGACGGCCTCATCATTGGAGAGCACGTCCCAGAGGCCGTCCGATGCCAGGATCATGGTCTCATCCTGTGAGGTCAGCTTCTCCTCGCGCACATCGGGAGTGGCCACCTGCAACCCCCACACAGACCCTGTCAAGTACATCTCCTATCTTCTGGCGCTCGCTCTGCCTTGATGTCTGCATACCTCTTTCTCTAATTGCAGATCGACAGCAGGCATCAAAGAAGACAGGGCAGTTCCTGGATATCCTGGGTATATACTCTGTATTGTCTGCATGTCAACATCTCTGTCTTCTCTTAGTGTCTTTGCTGAGCAGGCTCAGGCATAGGACTGCCAAGTGTCACACTAAGGGAAGACCCACTATTTTGTGAGGACACCCGTGTAATACAATGGCTGGCTGTGCAATTGGGGAGATCCTTGTGCCCTGAGGGGTAGGAGGGCACTGCGCACCACGTAGCGTTTGAGGAGGCGGTCTCCAAAGGCGCGAGAGACGGCCAGCACGCCGCCGACGCGCCAGGTGCCGGCCCAGACCACCACGCCGCCGGCCGCCTCTATGCGGCTGCGCTCGTCCGACCGGTTCGGCTTGTGGTCCTCGCTCAGCGCAATCGCTGCGCACCACCCACCCAAATCACTCCTCCCGGCCCATTCCAGTCCGCCACAACACTTATAACTCCTCTCAAACCATTCCATCATCCTTCACGTGTGGCTGGTCAAATTGAGGGGCGGTTTCATTGCCCAAAATGCGGCCAGCAGAGTTTGCAATGCCGGTTTGTGAAAGCACATCTTCTGCTCCAGAGATTGCTGTGCTCTAGAGACTGCTGTGGTGTTGCTCCACAACAGGCCCAGAGGTCTTGCAGAGGAAGCAAACATGGCGAGCAGAGGGAATTGGGGGCGCACCTTTGCCGCCGCGTGAGAGGACAGCCCTGGAGTCACCCACATGCGCCACCACGACAGTGTGATCCAGCAGGACTGCTGTCACGGCGGTGCACCCATCGTCCCGATTTGCGCCTGTCTCCGCCTGCAGATATCGCTTGTCGGTCTCCACAAACGCCTCACCTGGATCAGACACGCCAAATTTCAAGTCCAGCTGCAGAGCAGCTCAGTACCTGATCTTGGAGCAAACGACAATGAGCAAATGAGACAGCGGTATTCGTATACTTTGCTGGCAACATTGTAGTCTGAGAGGCTGTGAGGGTTCTTTTCTTTGTAGGCCACTGCAATGATATGTGTTGGCACACCAAGCAAGGCAATAATGCTACAGAAATGGGTGGCTTACCAAGAGCCAAGGATACGTCGGAAGGGAATTGCGCATTGCTTAGTAAGCTGTCAAAAAGGTTTTCGCGCACAAAATCAGCAGCGTGTGGGCCGCCATGGCCTGCACAAGGACAGCAGTGATTAGGCACAAGGGCAGAGGAGTACAGAGAAAGGACAAGGGAGTGAAAAAGTGAATATGCTCCTTCAAAGAGAACAGTGCGAGTGCGTGGGCTGAATGGCGCATGCACGTACCGTCAAAGATCCCAAAGAGACCGACTGTTCCGGCCTTGCCTTGGATGTCCTTGAACTGCAGCAACAGAACATCACCCAGGTCAAAGTCAGCGGGGCAGTGGTGGTGGAACATAGCCCGTTGCTTATAACAGGAGTTGTAGATCTGAACATAGGGAGTGAGATCCACTCACATCTGCGTAGAAGAAATCCTCCATGCCCGCGCGCTTTCCTTTCAGGACTGAGTAACCAAAACTGACCTTATTATCGTTCCTGCAAATTATCAGCTGGTGCGTCAGAATGAAAGAAACGCCAGTCCTGATCTTTAGATTGTTAGTGCAAGTAAATCATCGCCTTTCATCGTTCGACAGATAAAACCAAGGGGTTCCAAGACTAAACTTCTTCGTCAGCATCCCTGACTCTTCGGTGCACAGGTGGCAGAGGTGACTGCACCTGACATCTCCTCCAGTAAGGAATCCAGTGATAGGTTGCGTAGCTGATTTGGAAGTGTGGCTGTTGGGACTGCTACTGCTGCCGGAGTGTTTGCCACTGCTACTGCCAAAAAGCGAGCTCAGGAATTGCATTTTAATCACTGAAGGCGTCGATCCCGTCCCTGTGATCTACTCTTCGATCATATAAGACACATGGGACGTCACGAACGCCCAAAGAGCCATGTCAAGCCTATGCAAGAGTCTTGGAAGAGGAGAAAGGTCACAAGAACCGTGTCCGACTTCCTTTCGGTGCTAAACCGTCATGGCTGAGAATAGCTATAGCATCGAAAATTTTGCAAAATTCGGATTTAGTAAGGCACCTTCACTTTGGAAGGAAGAAGACGCTTTGAGAACACCGACTGAAGTTGGGAGTCGCGTCATCGATGACTACTTTATGGAGAACTTAGGAAGAACCCGTTGACCGAGTCCTCCCTTAGATATTGACTTTCTTTCCATTGACACACTCATTCTTACTGAAGATGCTGTATCATATGACCGAGGTAAATGGGAAGACACACATTTATATGGTGCATGTAAAATGGCAACACCGGTTGCATGCTTTGCCTGCGAGTCGCTTTGAGAGTTTTTTGTACGGTCAGGAGGTCCC